>Ga0187776_10000140_pt1 | contig 35309 bp, 45 predicted proteins | sample 0216_BV02_MP12_2_FD_132426 | JGI IMG/M metagenome (GOLD analysis project Ga0187776, IMG submission 132426) | Tropical peat soil microbial communities from peatlands in Department of Meta, Colombia - 0216_BV02_MP12_20_MG | ecosystem: Environmental > Terrestrial > Soil > Wetlands > Peat | place...
CTGCACGGGGACCTCGCTCGCGCGGTGCAATGGCAAGGCCCAGCTCCAGCTCGGGAGGCTGGCCGCGGGCTCCAAGTCGTTCTCGCTGGTTCCGAACCGGCGCACGTTCGTGCGCGTGGCGCTCAAGAAGACCGTATTCAGCCTGCTGCTTCGCAAGAAGGTTCTGCATCTCACTCTCACGATCTCGCTGCGGCAGGGGATCGGTATCACCGCCCTGAAGACGACGAAGCTCACTGTCTTCGCGCCGAAGACATAGGCACGGTTTCTAGTGCCGGAAGTGGCGGCGGCCGGTGAAGGCCATCGCCGCGCCTGCCTCGGCGACCGCGGCGATCACTTCCTCGTCCCGGCGTGAGCCGCCCGGCTGGACGATCGCCGTCGTGCCGGCGTCGAGGGCGATCTCCGGGCCGTCGGCGAAGGGGAAGAATGCGTCGGAGGCGAGCGCCGAGCCGGCCGTGTCGTGCCCGAACTCGCGCGCCTTCTCCACCGCGATCCGAACCGCGTCGACGCGGCTCATCTGGCCGGCCCCGATGCCGATCGTCTGCAGGTCCTTCGCCAGCACGATCGCGTTCGAAGCGACGTGCTTGCAGACCTGCCAGGCGAAGACGAGGTCGCGCCACTGCGGCGCGGTCGGCTCGCCGGTCACGACCTCCCAGCCCTTGCGGTCCTCCAGCTCGCAGTCGGGGTCCTGGACGAGCATCCCGCCCAGCACGCGCTTGTAGCCGCGCTCGCCTTGACCCGCCCGACGCTCGTGGTCGACGAGGACCCGGATCATCTTGCGTCGTTCGCGGATCGCGGCCAGGGCCTCCTCGGTGTAGCCGGGCGCGAAGACGAGGTCGGCGGAGACGGCGATCTTCTCGCCGAGCGAAGCCTCCACCTCGTCGTTGAGGACGACGACGCCGCCGTACGCCGAGGTCGGGTCGGAGGCGAGCGCCCTGCCATACGCCTCCTCGGCTGTCGCGCCGACGGCGACACCGCACGGGTTCGCGTGCTTGACGATCACGCACACAGGCCCGGTCGCAAGCTCCCGCGCGATCGCCAGCGCGCCGTCGAGGTCGAAGAGGTTGTTGAACGAGAGCTCGGGACCGTGCAGCTGCTCGACGCGCGAAAGGAGATGGCGCCGGACCCCGCGTTCGGCGTAGTACGCGCCCCGCTGGTGCGGGTTCTCGCCGTACGCCAGGTCGAGTGACTTCTCGAGCGAGATCACGAGCGACTCGGGAAGCTCCTCGCCGACGTTGAACCACGTCGCGATCGCGGCCTCATAGGCGGCGGTGTGGGCGAAAGCCTCCGCCGCGAGACGGCGGCGCGTCTCGAGCGAGAGCTCGCCGTCCGTGCGCAGCTCCTCGAGCACCTGGTGGTATTGACCGGGCCGACAAACCGGAGCGCAGTGCGCGAAGTTCTTCGCCGCGCCGCGCAGCATCGACGGGCCGCCGATGTCGATCATCTCGACCGCCTCGGCCTCGGTCACTCCTTGCTGCGACGCCACGGACTCGAACGGGTAGAGGTTGACGCAGACGAGGTCGAAGGCCTCGATCCCGTGCTCCTCGAGCGTGGCGACGTCGTCCGCCTCGTCCCGGCGCGCGAGGATGCCGGCGTGGACGCGCGGATGGAGAGTCTTCACGCGGCCGCCGAGCATCTCCGGCGACTCCGTCACCGTCTCGACGTACTCGACCGGCAGGCCGATCGCGTCGAGGGCTGCCGCCGTCTTCCCGCTCGCGACGAGCCGCCAGCCCAGCCCGACGAGCCCGCGCGCGAACGTGTCGAGGCCGGTCTTGTCCCAGGTCGAGATCAGCGCGCGCACAGCTCGCGCACCACCTTCGGCAGGAGCCGGTGCTCGACTGCCTGCACGCGCTTCCGCAGCGTCTCGACCGTGTCGTCGGCGCGCACCGGCACGCGCTCGGCGGCGATCACCGGCCCGGTGTCGATGCCCTCGTCGACGTAGTGGATGGTCGCAGCGGTCTCGTCCACGCCGGCGGCGAGCACGTCCTCGATCGGGTGGGCGCCGGGGAAGTCGGGCAGCGGCGCCGAGTGGGTGTTCACGATCCGGCCGCCGTAGTAGTCGAAGAACGGCTTGCGGAACAGGTGCATGTAGCCGGCGCACACGACCAGTTCGACGCCCTGCGACTGCAGCCACTCGGCGAGAGCGACGTCCCGTTCCTCGCGCGTCGCGTAGTCGCCCGCGTCGAAGACGGCCGCGGGGATCTCCGCCGCCTCGGCCCGCTCGAGCGCGCGCACACCCTGGTTGTTGGACGCGACCGCGGCGATCGGCAGCCCGGCGTCGATCAGCGCCTGGAGGTTCGTGCCCTCGCCGCTGACGAGCACGCCGATCACGTGATGCGCCCGATCACGAGCTCGCCGCGCCCGGCCTCCGGCACGACGGCACAGAAGCCGATTCCGAGGTTGAAGACGCGCCGAAGCTCCTCCTCGTCGACGTGACGCGCGAGCCACCGGAAGACGGGCGGGCGATCCCAGGCGTTCCAGTCGATCGCGGCGCTCCGGCCGGTCGGGAGGACGCGCTCGAGATTGCCGAGGATCCCGCCGCCCGTGACGTGCGCGAAGGCGCGGGCACGGCCGCGGAGGCCGCGGACGACGTCGAGGTAAAGGCGGGTGGGCGCGAGCAGGTCGTCGCCGTCGTAATCCTCCTCCTCGAGCACGCGGCGGACGAGCGTGAAGCCGTTCGCATGCACGCCGGCGGAGAGGAATCCGAGCACGGCGTCGCCCGCCTCGATCGCGGAGCCGTCGAGCGGATCGTCCACGATCCCGACGCAGGTCGCGGCGAAGTCGAGCTCGCCCTCGCGGTAGACGTCCGGCATCTCGGCCGTCTCGCCGCCGATCAGCGCGACGCCCGCGTCGCGGCAGACCTCGGCCGCCCCCTCGACGAGCTCCGCGACCTGCTCGAGCTCGACGTGGGCCGCGGCGACGTAGTCGAGCAGGATCAGCGGCTCGGCACCGCATGTGATCACGTCGTTGATGCAGTGGGCCGCCATGTCGGCTCCGCAGTTGCGGAGCAGGCCCCGCGGCCGCGCGACCATCGGCTTCGTTCCGATCGAGTCGGTCGAGGCTGCGAGAAACCGGCCGTCGCCGAGCGGGTGCAGCGCGGCGAACCGGCCGAATCCGGTGGCGCCGGTCGACTCGACGGCGGTCCGCAGCCGCTCGACGACCGCGCCGGCCGTGGCAAGCGAGACGCCTGCCGCGTCGTACGTCCGTCCCTGGTCGCTCACGGTGCGAGTCTAGAAATCCCGCTAGATGAACAGCTCGCCGAAGAGCTCGGGCCGGCCCTGCGGGCCGCCCGGCACGAAACGGACCACCGTCTCGCCGATCTCGACATCGGATCCGTAGCGCTCGAGGTCGAGGATCTGGGCCAGCGCCTTCGCCTTCCCGGCCGGGTCGTCGGCCTTCAGGTGCAGTTCCGACAGCCGCAGCTCGCCCCCCTGCGCGAGCAGGTCGTCGATCCACTCGCGCGGTGGGTGCAGCTCGAGCCGGTAGCCGGCGTTCGTCGACACGAAGGTGCGCCGGCCGCCGTGCTCCTGCACGCGCAGGTCGTTCAGCTGGGCGCGCTCGAGCGCGGTCTCGAACTCGTCCTCGTCGAGCACGAGCCCGACGTGGTCGACGCGAGGCGTCGGCCACTGTCCGGGCTGGACGACGACGTTGACCGCGCCCTTCTCGAGCTCGCTCAGCCGGAGCTTGAAGCCGAGCGCGTCCAACTCGGTCCAGGAGACGCCCGGCTGGTACGACGTGAGGTCCTCGCCGATGCGTCCGTGGCGCGCGACGAGCCGGAACGCGAGCTTGCCGATGTAGCGCGCCTCGACCTCGCGGATGCGGCTCGTGACGAGGTGGTAGTGGAACAGCTGCACCGGGCTACGCGCGCGCCGGCTCGAAGCGGAGCTTCGCGGCCTCGGCGGGCACGTCGGTCGGGTAGTCGCCCGTGAGGCAGGCGCGGCAGAGCGCTGACGCCGGACGCCGCGTCGCCTCGACGAGCCCGTCATGCGAGAGGTAGGCGAGCGAATTGGCGCCGACGTGCTCGCGCACCTCCTCGATGCTCCGCGTCGCGGCGATCATCTCCGACGGGTCGGCGAGGTCGATCCCGTAGAAGCACTGGCCGATCACCGGCGGCGACGAGATGCGGAGGTGCACCTCGGCCGCGCCCGCATCGAACAGCATCCGCACGATCTCGCGTGTCGTGTTGCCGCGGACGATGGAGTCGTCGACGGCGACGACGCGCTTGCCGGCGACCTCGGCGACCGGGTGGTACTTGAGCTTGACGCCCTGCCGCCGCAGCTCCTGGTCGGGCTGGATGAAGGTGCGCTGGACGTAGCGGTTCTTGATCAGCCCCTCGCTGAAGGGCAGTCCGAGGGCGCGGGCGAAGCCGATCGCGGCGGGCGTGCCCGAGTCGGGGATCGGCAGCACGAGATCGGCCTCGACCGGAGCCTCGCGGGCGAGCTGCTCGCCCATCCGCACCCGCGCGTTGTGCACCTCGATCCCTTCGAGCCGGCTGTCCGGTCGCGCGAGGTAGAAGAACTCCCAGACGCAGAGCGCGCCTCGCTCGACGGGCTCGAGCGCCTGCGTCGCGTGCAACCCGTCGGCATCGGCGATCACGAGCTCCCCGGGCGTGACCTCGCGCACGAACTCCGCGCCCACGAGGTCGAGCGCGCACGTCTCCGACGCGAAGACCCAGTCCTGATGGAGCTTTCCGATCACGAGCGGCCGGAACCCATGGGCGTCGCGGAACCCGATGAGCCGTCCCTCCGAAAGCGCGGTCACGGAGTACGCCCCTTCGAGGCGGCGCATCGCGTTCGCCACGGCCTCCTCGAGCGGAGCCGGATCGTTCGCGATCAGCGCCGCGATCAGCTCGCTGTCGGACGTCGTCCCGAGCCGCACGCCGGCCTCGCGCAGAGCCTCCCGCAACTCGCCGACGTTGACGAGGTTGCCGTTGTGGCCGAGCGCGACGGTGCGTGCCCGCCCGTGCTGGACGAGCGGCTGCGCGTTCGCCCACTGCGACGAGCCGGTCGTCGAATAGCGGTTGTGGCCGATCGCGACCTGGCCGCGCAGGCCGCCGAGCTTCTGCTCGTCGAAGACCTGGGAGACGAGCCCGAGGTCGCGCAGCGCGGTCAGCCGTCCTCCCTCGGAGACCGCGATGCCCGCCGACTCCTGGCCTCGGTGCTGGAGCGCGAACAGGCCGAAGTACGCGAGACGTGCGACGTCGCGGTCGGGCGCGTAGACCCCGAAGACGCCGCACATGACTAGCGCACTTCCCCGATCCGGACGAAGCCACGCGAGCCGAGCCGAGCGACGCGTTCCGGGCGGCATGCGAGGACGGCAGCGCCGCGGCGCGCGTCGTATCTGGCCGGAATCTCGACGTCCGCGTCGAGGCCGCCGCTCCACGCCGCGGCCTCCGCCAGCGCGGCCTCGAGCCCGCCGCTGCCGACGTCGTGGGCGAGGGTCAGGTGCGGCGCCGCCTTCCAGAGGAAGCGGATCAGCGCCGCCTCGGCGGAGAGCGAGCCGTCGGGCGACGTGGCGAGGAGCACCGTGTCGCCGCTTCGCCAGCGGCCGGGTACTGCACGCACGTCCGGCACCAGCCCGATGCAGCCGAGGACCGGCGTGGGCGGGATCGAGGCGCCGTCGGCGTCGTTGTAGAGCGAGACGTTGCCGGACACGACGGGGATGCCGAGCGCCTCCGCCGCCTGCGCGATCCCCTCGATCGCCTGCGCGAGCTCGTGTGCGATGTCCGGCTTCTCGGGGCTGCCGAAGTTGAGACAGTCGGTGAGGCCGATCGGCTCGCCGCCGGCGCACGCGACGTTGCGGGCCGCGCCGAGCGTCGCCTGGACGCCGGCGCGGAAGCCGTCGACCTCGCCGGGCGCGGGCCCCTGGAGCGCGACCGCCAGCCCTCGCAGCGAAGGCCGCAGGCGCAGGACGGCGGCGTCGAGCCCCGGCCGGCGGACGGTGCGCGAGCCGACGAGATGGTCGTACTGCTCGATCACCTCGCGCACGTCGAACACGGGGTGCGCGGGTCGCCGCGCGGGGCGCTCCTCCGCACGCTGGTCGACCTCGTAGCGCGGGCACTCGTCGGTCAGCAGCCGCGCCGGGATCTCGCCGACGGCCTCGCCGTCGTGGAAGGCGCGCAGCAACCCCGAGCCGGTCACCTCTCCCACCGCGGTGCAGGGCAGCTCCCAGCGCGCGCACACGTCGACGACCGAGTCGAGCATCTCCGGCCGCACGACGGCGACCATCCGCTCCTGGGACTCCGAGATCATGATCTCCCACGGCTCCATGCCCTCCTCGCGCAGCGGCACCCGGTCGAGGTGGACGTCGATGCCGACGCCGCTGTAGGCGGCGTGGTCTTTCGGCCGGACGTCGGCGGCTTCGCCGCCGACGCTTCCAGCCTCAGCGCCGTCGGAGGCCATCTCCGAGAGCGCCGAGGCGAGGCCGGCGGCGCCGCAGTCCTGGAGCGACTCGACGAGGCCCGACTCGACGAGCTCGAGCGAGACCTCGATCAGCTTCTTGCCGGTGAACGGGTCGCCGACCTGGACGGACGGACGCTTGTCGGCGTCGTCCTCGCTGAGCTCTGCGCTCGCCAGCACCGACGCTCCGCCGATGCCGTCGCGCCCGGTCGTCGCACCGTAGAGCACGACGACGCGGCCCGGCCCGCTCGCCTTCGCCGAGCGCAGGCGCTCGGTCTCGAGCAGCCCGACGCACATCGCGTTGACGAGGCAGTTCGACGCGTAGGCACGGTCGAAGACCGTCTGCCCGCCGACGGTCGGCACGCCGACGCAGTTCCCGTAGTGGCCGATTCCCGCGACCGCCTGCTGGAAGTGGAAGTCGGGCGCGCCGAACCAGAGGCCGTCGAGCAGCGCGATCGGCCGGGCGCCCATCGCGATCACGTCGCGCAGGATCCCGCCGACGCCGGTCGCCGCGCCCTGGAACGGCTCGACGGCGGAGGGGTGGTTGTGCGACTCGACCTTGAACGCGATCGCCGTCCCGTCGCCGAGGTCGAGCACGCCCGCGTTCTCGCCCGGTCCCTGCAGCACGCGCTCGCCCGCCGACGGCAGCCGCTTCAGGAGCGGAGCCGAGTGCTTGTAGCCGCAGTGCTCCGACCAGAGGAGGGAGAAGACCGCCAGCTCGAAGTGGTTCGGGTCGCGGCCGAGCAGCTCCCGGATACGCTCCGCCTCCCGGTCCGTCAGACCGAGGGCGCGGTGGAGAGGCTTAGCCCCAACGAGCGCTTCGCGCTCGCCGGGGGCCCCGAAAGGCTGGGCGGCGACCTCCGACAGGTGATTCAGTGTAACCGGGGCATAGGAAGCCCCCGACACAATGACGCACGGACCGCCTGGACACGCTGGGCGGCGCGCTGCCGCGTCCTCAGTCACGTGAATAGCTTTGCTATTCACGCTCCCTGCGTCCTTGCATCGCACTCGCCCATCGCGTCCAGGCGACGCGTGATCACTGCGTCGGGAGCTTCCGACGGAATCTCACGCCGCGGCGCCGCGTTGCGTTCAACGAAGTAGATGCGTCGGCCGATCGTCATCCTCACGCTGCTCGCGTTCATCTGGGGCGCATCGTTCATGCTGATCAAGATCGCCGACCGGCAGCTCGCGCCGTCGACGCTCATCCTCGGCCGCCTCGGCTCGGCCGCCCTCCTTCTCGCCGCGATCGCGGCCCTCCGCCTCGGCCCGCGCGAGACCCTGGCGCAGATCCGCGGCGCGTGGCGTTGGCTCGTCGTCATCGGGCTCGTGAACACCGCGCTGCCCTTCTGGCTCCTCTCCTGGGGCGAGAAGCGGATCGACTCCGGCCTCGCCTCGATCATCCAGGGAGCGGTGCCGATCTTCAACGCCCTGCTCGCCTTCGCATTCTTCCGCGAGGCACGCGTGAGCGGTCTCCGGCTGGTCGGCCTCGGCATCGGCTTCGTCGGCGTCGCCCTGCTCGTGGGCGCGCAGCCGCACGGAAAGCTGCTCGCCGCCCTCGCCGTCGTCGCGATGGCGCTCTGCTATGCGATCGGGACGCTGCTCGCCGGCCGCCACCTGCGCGGCACGCCGCCGCTCGTGGTGGCGCTCGCGTCGACCGCCGTCTCGACGCTGGCCGTGCTTCCCGTGGGCGTAGCCCAGGCTCCGTCCGAGGCCTGGCACGGGGAGACGATCGCGGCGATCCTCGTGCTCGGCTTCGTCGGCACCGCAATCGCGTACCTGCTCTTCTTCGCGCTCATCCAGCGCGCGGGCCCCAACTACGCGACGCTCGTGACGTACCTCGTGCCGCCGATCGCGCTCTTCTACGGTGCGGTCTTCCTCGACGAGAGCTTCGGCCCGATCGACTTCGCGTCCCTCGCGCTCATCCTCGTCGGCGTCGCCCTCGCGACCGGCTCGGTTCGACTAGCCTCGCTACGTGCCGGTCGAGCTGAGGCGCGCGAAGCCGCCTGACGCGGACTTCCTGCTCGAACTGCTCGCTGACGACGACATCAGGCCGTTCCTCGGCCCGCGCAGCGCGACCACCCGCGAGGAGGTGGTCGAGGAGATCGAGCGCTCGCTCGCCGAGCCGGAGGCCTTCGGCCGCTTCGTGATCGAGGCGGACGGCGAGCGGGTGGGGATGCTGGGCTTCCACGTCGTGAACGAGCGGAGCCGGATCGCCCGGCTCGAACGTCTCGCGGTCCATCCGCGCTTCCGTGGAGGCAAGCTCGGCGACGAGGCGGTGCGCCGGTTCCAGCGGTTCCTGCTCGACCAGCTCGGCTTCCACCGGCTCGAGCTCGAGATCTACGCCTTCAACGAGCGCGCCTGCGCGCACGCCGAGCGCGTGGGCTTCGTCCGCGAGGGCCGGAAGCGGCAGGCGTACCTCAAGGACGGCGAGTGGGTCGACACGGTGCTCTACGCCCTGTTGCCGGAAGATCTGGGGTGAGGAGAGGCGCCGGCGGCCTCGACTTCGCCGCCGCGGGGGCTTAGCGAACCCAAACGAGGCTGCCGGATGCCGGCTGATCTGTCGGGCCGATCCAGGAGAACCCGCCACTGGCCGCTAGGCCACCTGGGACGATTGCGAGGGATTCGACGCTAACCGGTCCATCGCACGGTGGAAAGTTGATCTGCCACGGCAGCAGCTGCCCGGCAGGGGATACGGCGCCGAGCGCCTCCGTTCCGAGCCACCACTGCCCTTCGATCGCCATCGTGCTGAAGACGAGCCCATAGTCCGCCTTCGCGAGCGCCATCACTTGATTCGGTACTTGCGGTGCGAAGTCCAGGAGCGCGCCGGATCGGTCGAGGGCGAGGGCTGCGAGGTTTGCCCTGGGCTGTCCGCCGACTTCGGTGAATCGCCCCCCGAGATAGAGCGTGGAACCGTTTGTTTGCAGAGCGAAGACGATCGGTACGTTCCCGCCTGTGACTGACTGCTTCCAGAGGGTGCGTCCGTCACCACTCGCCCGGAGGGCGGTCACACCTGCGCCCTGGGCGCCTTGACTAGGGCCACTTCCGGCGAGTAGTAGACCGTGCCAGACGGCCAGGGTCTGCAAGTCGTTGATTTGAGGCTTGGGCTTGAAGGCGAGCCGCTTTCCGGTCTTCGTGGAGAAGGCCATGAGGGTCGAAAGCGGGGCTGAGGGCTTCGCTCCGTGTGGCTTGAGCAGGCCGCCGGCGAACACGCGCCCGTCCGAGACTGCGAGCGCGTTGATGCCCGCAGAGGAAAGGCGCGGATGCCACGGCAGCAGCTTCCCGGAGCCGAGGGCGCTGACCGCAGCCAGGCCGTCACGACGCTTGCCCGCTATGCGGCTGACTCCTCCGATGTAGATCGTCTTGCCCGAGTGCGCGAGCGCGCCCACGTCGCCTTCTTGTACCGCCGGCCCCCAGGGGAGCAATGCCCCCGTTCGGGCGTCGAACGCTGCGAGCCCGGAGCGCTTGACGCCACCCAGCCCGAGGAACGAGCCGCCGACCAGGAGCCGTCCGTTTTGCAATGCCAGCGCGTCCGCGCTGCCGCCGACGGTGACCTGCGACAGCGGATGGAGGCCGGGTTTCACCTGGCCGAGGTTCAGGGCGTAGATGCGGGTCGAGTCGCTTCCAACGGGGGCCCACTCCGCCACGTAGAGGATGGCGCCGTCGGTGACGATCGCCGAGCCGGACGTGAAGGCAACGAGTCGGCTCAGGGTCCCGTGTGCAAGGTCGAGCTTCCACACGCCTCCGTTGTGCCGGTCGACCAGAACGTAGGCGGTATCCGCGACTGTCGCGATCGCGGAGACGGGGCCGTCTACGGCGGGCTGTTCCAAGACGGTCCCGGTTGCCGGATCGAGCTCCTCGAGGTTGGTCCGCCCGGTGGAGGTCGAGATCTGGCCCCCGACGAGCAGTCGTCCGCCGCCCAAGGCGAGGGCGGCCGGGCCGCTCTCGGTGCCGCAGTCACAAGAACTTCCAGGCTGGCTCCACAGGAGCGAGCCGCTGTCTTCGTCGTAGGCGGCGATGCCGTTTGCGGCGTTGAAGGCCGCATAGAGCCGACCGCCACCGGCGGCGAGCGCGACCACGTCGAACAGACCGCCGCTGCTTTTCGGAAGCGGTGGGTAGGAGACCGGCAGCACGGCTCCGGTAGCAGGGTCAAGGACGTTCAGGAAGGGTTGGAACGAGCGCCACTGAACGCCGCCGACGTAGAGGCTGCCGGCATCGAGTGCGAGAGCGTTCACTTGTCCGAGGTCCGGGGGTGCGAAGGCTGTGTCCAGGGTGCCGTCGGCGAGGAGGTGCGCCAGACCCGGCCGTGGGACACCTCCAATGCTCGTGAAGTTGCCGCCGACGTACCAACCCCCCGCGTTGTCGGTGATGGCTGCCTGTACCAAACCGCCGGCCACCGGCGCTGTGACCGGCTCGGCCCGCCCGTTCGCGGCCGACAGGACGACCGCCGAGCCTGTCGGGGACGCGACACGCGACACGCCGCCGACATAGACGTCGTCACCGATCCGGATGACGGGGGACGGCGGGCCTCCGGCCACCACATAGCGGCTCGAGACGTTGGACGGCGGCTCCGTCGCCAGATGACGTGCCGGCTGCGCCGGTGCGGCGCCCGCGGATAGAGACAACAGGGCCGCGACCAAAAGCAAGCCACACGTCCGCAAACCCTTCACGGTCTCACCCCGAGAACGATGCTGGCGCGCATCAGCGGTCGCGGCATCGGGGCCGTCGCTGAGACTGATGCCTGAATCTACTGAGGAGCGCTATACGTACGATCTTCGCGATGGCCACATTCCTGCACACGATGGTGCGGATCACGGATCCGGAGAAGAGTCGCGCCTTCTACGAGGCGCTCGGTTTCGGCTTCGACCGGGACATGGACATCGTCCGTGGCGGCGAGGTCGAAGCGACGAACTACTTCTTCTCGCTCGGCGACCAGGAGCCCGTGCTCGAGCTGACTTACAACCACGACGGCCGCACGTACGACCTGGGTACCGGCTACGGACACATCGCCGTCGCCGCGGACGATCTCGAGCAGACGCTCGCGCAGCTGAAGGAGCAAGGGATCGAGCCCGAGCGGGAGCCGTACCGCGTTCGCGAGGGCGGCTCGCTCATCTGCTTCGTCCAGGACCCGGACGGCTACCGCATCGAGCTGATCGACCGCAGCGGCCGCTAGCGCTGCTGAGGCGAGAGGACGCCCGGCTCGCGGTTCATCCGAAAGGGACGACCTCGCGATCTGGTATCGCGCTTAGCATCGGTGCGGTCGAGGTAGGAGAAGGCCCAGAGTCATGGCGACGAAAGGAGACTCATGAAGTGGGTAGTTGGAGCAATCGTGGTGGTCAGCGTCGCTGCCGCCGCCGGTGCCGTTGCCCGCAGTAGGAGGAACGCGAAGGCGCCACGGTCGACGTGGACTCGCGCCGCAGACGCGGCCACGAGCGCCGCATCCGCTGCAGCCAACGGAGTAAAGGGCGTCGTAGCCCATCACTAGCCCGCAGGTCGATTGGCGGCTCAGGGTAGTCCCGAACGCCGGCCGAGGCTCGAGCAGCGCGGCCGCAATGGGCAGATTTGGGCCAAGCCAAAGGGTCGTACTCCGATCACCATGCCGACATGGGGCAGGACCAACCGGACCCGCGCGTCATTCAACAGCTGATGTTCAATCGGATCCTGTCGCACGTACGGCTGTTGTGGGTCGAGGGCGTGACCGTCGTCGGCTTCGACGCCAAGACGAGCACCCTCGTGTGCAGCCTCGCCGGGGTGAGCCTCGAAATCAGCGTCAGCCTGAGAGAGCCGAGACAGGCTGCGGCTAGCCGTCCGTCATAACGCCCCATCGCGCATTTTTCGTGGTTCGTTTCGGTTGCTCGCGGGCCGGTCCGCCTCTATCTCTCGCGCCTGTGAAAGCATTGGGCGGTGTCCGCGGACGGGAAACTCTCGCGGCCCGGCGGTCGCGAGGTCGCCTGGGCGACGTGGGGCGATCCGGCGGGGCGGCCGCTCATGCTCATCCACGGCACGCCCGGCTCGAGACTCGCGCGTAACCCGGAGCCGGGACTCTACGAGCGGCTACACGCCCGCGTCGTCACCTTCGATCGGCCCGGATACGGACGCTCGACGGCGCAGCGGGACAGGACAATCCTCTCGGTCGCCGACGATGCACTGGCGGTCGCCGACGAACTCGGTTGGCCGATGTTCGCCGTGCTCGGTGTCAGCGGCGGCGGACCTCATGCCTTGGCGATCGGCGCCCGCGCGCCGGAGCGCCTTCTCTCGCTGGGGCTCGCGGTCGGAGCCACGCCGCCGGAGCTCATCGACCCCGACGATCTGATCGAGCTCAACCGCGAGGCACTACGCAAAGCGCACGAAGGGCGAGAGGCGCTCGAGGCCTTTCTGGCCGAACCGGCCGCGCAGCTTGCCGCAGATCCGGGCGCCGCGCTCGACTCGATCATGGCCGACGCACCCGAGGTAGATCGCGAGCTGCTCTCCAGCCAGTCGATACGCAGCATGCTGGTGGAATCGCTACGCGAGGGCTTTGCCAACGGTCCGACCGGCTGGTTCGACGACGCCTGGTGCCTGAGCAACTCGTGGGGTTTCGCGTTGAGCGACGTCAGCGCGCCCGTGCACATGTGGTGCGGCGAGCTCGACCGCAACGTGCCGCTCACGGCGGTCGAGAGGATGGCCTCCGAGCTCGACGTCGCGTCGTTCGAGCTCATCCCGGGCGGCGGGCATCTTTCCTGGATTGCCCAGGACGAAAGTGTTCTCGACACGCTGCTGGCTCCTGCGGACGTGCAGCCGGCGACCACCGCCGGGTAATCGCCCGCGTACTAGTCGGACCACCAGCCGCGCTCGCCGTCGACGTCGCCGCGCGGATCCTCGCCGAGATTCGGCGCGCCGATGACCAGGATCTCGAGGCCTTCCGGCCCGGCCTCGTAGCCCCGCCACATACCGGGCGGGACGCGCACCGCGTCCCATTCCCTGAGCTCGACGATGTCGTCGTCGACCTTCATCCGTCCGCTCCCGCGCACGACCACGTACACCTCCTCCTGCGTCGCGTGCGTGTGGCCGTAGGGAAAGCGACAGCCGGGCGGGACGCGCTGATGGCTCAGGGCGGACCGCTCGAGCCCGAGCGCCTTGGTCGCAGCGCGGAACTCCAGGTCCGGCGGGCCGTCGAATCTCGGGCCGATGTCCTCGAGATCCTCCTTGATGTTCCTGAGCGTGAACGGCACTCCGGCTACCTCACGTGTTCCATCTCGTCCGGAAGCCGCAGCCACGGATGCTGCCGCTCCTCCCAGACCGAGACCGTCGGCGCAGGGAAGGAAGGATCCGCGAACGCTCCGACCGGCACGGCCACGACTCCGGGGTTGTCCTCCGTCGTGTAGTAGACGGTCGCGCCGCAGTCCGGACAGAAGTGGAAGGTGGCGCGTCTCCCTCCCTCGTCCGAGACGCGGGTGTATTGCCGCGAGGCGCCATCCGCCGTTACCCGGTCTGCGCCGAATCGCGCCTGGGCGCCGAAGACGCTTCCGGTTCGACGCTGGCAGGCGAGGCAGTGGCAGATCGAGACTCGAACCGGATCGCCCTCGACGGTGACCCGGAGCTGCTCGCAACTACAGGCGGCGTGCCGAGTGCTCACGGGTGGGATCGTAGACTCGGGCCGTGGAGCCGCGTCTCGACGTCATCACCCTGGCCGTGGCCGACCTCGAGCTCGCGCTCGAGTTCTATCGCCGGCTCGGGTTCGAGTCGAACGGCATCGTCGGGACGCAGTGGGCGGACGATGCGACCGGCGCGAACGGCGCCGTCGCGATGTTCCGACTCGAGGGCGGGCTGCTCCTCAACCTGTACCCGCGCGCCGACCTCGCCAAGGACGCGGCGATTCCGGCCGGACCGCCGCAGAGCGGCGAGTTCAGCCTCGCGCAAATCGTTCGCAGCCGCGGCGAGGTCGACGAGCTACTGGAGAAGGCGCTGGCTGCGGGCGCGACGGTCACGCCCGCCCACGACCGGCCGTGGGGGATCTACTCCGGCTACTTCCACGATCTCGATGGCCATCTCTGGGAGGTCATCTGGCGTCCCCCTCGCTAGCACCGAGGGCCTCGAACGCGGCCGGATAGACGATTCGACCGGCCAGGTAGGGGCTGTATCCGGGCAGCCGCTTGACCATGAAAGCCTCGTCGGGGATCTTCGGATTCGGGGAGATGAACCCGAGCGCCTTGGCCTGCTCGAAGCCGAAGCGAGGGTAGTAGCCGGGAATGCCCTCGACGAAAACGGCTGGTTCGCCTGCTGTCTCGGCACGGCCGAGCGCGTCCCGGATCAGCCGTGTCCCCACACCCATGCGCTGGCGGTCGGGCCGAACCGACATCGGCGTGAGATTGAGGATCCTCGTCCGGGATCCGCCTTCGACCCCGACCCAGCTGAGCATCACGTGAGCGATCACACCGGACGAGTCCTCGGCGACCAGCGCCAGCTCCGGAATGAACTGCTCCGACGCCCGGATGCGCTCGACGAACTCCGCGACCTCGTCGGGGTGTCGGACGAATGCCGCGCGCACCACCTCGGCGATCACGGGGTGGTCCGCGTCGCGCTCGGGACGGATGACGACATCGTCGGCCACGGTCGGCGATCGTAACGGCTTGACATATACCGATATCGGAATATGATCGGGTCGTGGCCCGCTCGTCCGCCACCGCAGACGTCTTCAACGCGATTGCCGAGGAGCGTCGTCGCGACATCCTCGACACGCTGATCACCGGCGAGAAGGCGGTGGGGACCATCGTCGACGACCTCTCGCTGTCCCAGCCTCAGGTCTCGAAGCACCTCCGGGTGCTGGGCAAGGTGGGGCTCGTCAGCTGCCGGGCCGAGGGACGCCGCCGGCTGTACCGCCTGGAGCCCGCGCGCCTGCGGCCGTTCCACGACTGGCTGGCCAACTACGAGCAGGCACTGAACGCCCGCCTCGATCGGATGGACGACTACCTCAAGGAGCTACAACGACAAGGAGAGCCCCAGTGACACCTAACCGGCATGGCTCGTCGGTCACCGAGTTCCCGAACGAGCTCGAGATCGTCACCACGCGAAAGTTCGACGCTCCGCTCGAGCTCGTCTTCGACGTGTTGACCAACCCGGAGCATGTGCGCAAGTGGTTCGCTCCGTTCACGGATCGGGTGACCGAGTGCTCGATCGACCTGCGCGTCGGTGGGAGCTACCACATCGTCTTCGTCACACCCGACGGAAAGGAGTGCTCGTTCCGGGGAACCTACCTGGAGATCGAGGCGCCGACCCGGACCGTCGCGACGTGGCTGTTCGAAGGGTGGCCGGACGCGGACGCCGTCGAGACCACGGAGCTGCACGAAACCGACGGAGTGACGACCCTGACGATGAGACTGGCGTTCCGCGATGAGGCGGGCCGCGCTCACATGACCACGTCGGACGGCCAGGACGACAGTTTCAACAAGCTGGAGGACTACCTGAGCTCACTGCTGGAGCAACAGGAGACGGTCGCCGGGTAGCCGTTATCGCGGCGGCTCGCCTTCCCAGTAATCGACGCGGCTCGAGCGCCGGACGATGACGTCGTCGTCGCTGTTCCCCGTCCAGATCGCGACCTTGTCGCTGTCCGGATAGACGGTCGCGGCCGGATGCTTGACCGTCGAGTACATGAGAACCCGCACCACGTCCTCGGTGTCGTTGCGCACTTCGTGCGCGCCCGCAGGCCCGCGCTGGAAGCAGACCACGTCCCACGGCACGAGCCGGTCGGCGCCGTCGGGGTGTCGAAGCGTGGGCTCGCCCGCCAGCACGATCAGCCACTCCTCCTCCGCGTACTCGTAGTGGTAGGGACAGACCGCCTGGCCGGGCGGCAGCTCGTAGACGGTCGTCCCGAGCTCTTCGGCTCCCAGGAGCGAGCCGAAGCGGAACTTGCCGCCGCGGAAGCCCGCGGGATCGGTGTCGTCGTACTCGAACGACGGCTCCGCGATGTTCACGCGCCTCACGACTCCAATCTACGCGTTGCGCCATACTCCTCCGCATGGCCACGAAAGCAGACTTCACCGACGAGGAATGGAAGACGATGCAGGAGGGGATCACCGGCGCGGGGCTGTTCGTCGCCCTGGTCGACCGGGGATTCTTCGACAGCTTCAAGGAGTCGAGCGCGCTCGCCCATCATCTCCGTGACGCGCACGAGCACAGCGAAAGCGTGCTCATCCGCGACCTGGCGACAGGCCACGAGCGGCCGTTCGGGATGACGTCCTCACCGGAGGAGGTCGAGCAGAGCACCGTCACGGTGCTGCAGAAGGCCGTCGCGGTGCTCGAGGCGAAGTCGCCCGAGGATCTCCCCGCCTACAAGCAGCTCGTGCTCGAGGTCGCCCAGTCGGTCGCGGAAGCGGCGAAGGGCGTGTCGCCGCAGGAGAACCAGGCCCTCGAGAGCATCCGCACCGCCCTCGGCTAGAGCGGGCAGCTCGCTCAACCCTCCGCCGCCTCGGGCACGTCCTTGAGCTGCCGGATCGGGGAGGGCAGGAGGAAGGCCATCCCGAGCAGCGCCCCGCCTGTGCCGACCCAGATCGTGTTGTGGACGCCGATGGTCGTGCCGAGGATCCCTGCGAGGGTCGTCCCGACCGGCCGCACGCCGTAGTTGACGAGCATGAACGCTCCCGAGACGCGTGACCTGAGACCCGGCGGGATGATCCCCGCCTGGATCGTTCCGGCGAGGATGTCGAGCAGCATCAGTCCGAGGCCGGAGACGAACTCGGCCGTGAAGAGGAAGACGATGATCAGCCAGTGGGGTGCGCTCACCGGCGCGGCCGGCACGAGGAGCAGCGGCGCCGGGAACAGGAAGCACCCGAGGAGAAACGCGGGCCCGATCCCGATCGCCCGCGCGAGCGGGCCGGTGAGCGCCGAGGCGACTAGCGTGCCGGCGGCGGCAACGCCGATCACGATGCCGATCGTCGCCGGCGAGACGTGCAGGTAGCGGCTCGCATAGAGCAGGAAGAGCGCCCAGTAGATGAAGTTGAAGAAGTTGAGCGTCGCGACCCCGAGCAGCTCCGCCCGCATGATCGGGTTGTGCCGGATCCAGCGCAGGCCGGTGCTCAGGCCGCCCGGCTGCCGCCCCATACCGGGAGGCTCCTCCGCGTCGATCCGGCCGAGGAAGATCGCCGACCAGAGGAAAGAGCCGGCGTCGAGCGCGAGCGCGTAGGGACCGCGGAGGAGCTGGACGAGCGCGCCGCCGAGGCTCGTGCCGGTGAGGAAGGAGAAGCCGCGGCTGCCGTTGAGCAGCGTGTTCGCGCTGACGTAATCGTCCCGCGCGACGATCGTCTGGAAGAGGCCGCCGTAGCTGACATAGAAGACGACGTTCGCCGTGCCGAGCAGGAACGACACGATGTAGAGCTGCGGCCAGGTCAGGTCGTGGAAGACGAACGCGATCGGGATCGTGAGCATGAGGAGCGCTCGGGCGACGTCCGCGACAAGCATGGCCTGCCGCCGGCGCCCGATGCGATCGATCCAGACGCCGGCGTGGAGCGAGAAGAGCAGGTTCGGCAGGAGGTACACGGTCGTCAGCGCGCCCATCTGGCCGGGAGTCGCGTCGAGGGCGAGGATCGCGGTCAGTGGGAGCGCGATCGCCGTGATCTGGTCGCCGAGCAGCGACACCGACTGGCCGACGAAGTAGTTCCGGAAGTTCCGGTTCGTGCGTAGGACCTGCGGGACCCGAGCTCTCACAGGCCAGGAATCTACGAGGAACAGCTCTCGCGCCGTTTCGGAAACAGGGTGCTGTGCGGCCCAGGGGGTCTAGCGCAGCTTGCGCAACTGCGGCTCGACGAGCTGCTGATTCCGCAGGAGCGGAACGGGATCAGCAGAGTCGCTCGACGCGCCCCGTGCCGACGTCGTAAAGGAAACCTCCCGCCTCGACTGCGGCGAGGTGCGGAGAGGAGCGGATCCGCTCGACGTCCTGCTGCACCGTTTCCTCCCTGCCGGCGCCGACGGGGAAGGAGAGGTCACCGGTGTCGGGGCCGCCGGCAGCGGACAGGGCTTCGTGGAGCACGGCCTCGCTTTCGACGCTCAGGCGGCAGTCGGTGTGCGCGACGACCATGACCCGGTCGACGCCGAGCAGCCGGTGCGCGAAGACGAGCGTGCTCAAGACGCCGTCGTCGACCCGCGCGCCCGCGTTGCGGAGAATCTTCGCGTCCCCGGGCGCCAGGCCGAGCATCGGGAGCGGCTCGATCCGGGTGTCGATGCACGTGAGCACGGCCAGCCCTTTCGAGGCCCGGCCGCTCAGGCCGTTGAGCGCGAAGCCGCGTGCGTAGGTCTCGTTCGCGGCGAGGAGGTCGTCGAAGGCCACCGAGGCGGAAGCTATCCGGAGAGGGCCTGCTGGAGCTTCGCCAGCGTCTCCGGTCCGACGACGCCGTCCTCGGCGAGGCCCTTGTCGTGCTGGAACTTCTCCACCGCGGCCTGTGTCGCCGGCCCGTAGTCGCCGTCCGGCTTGCCGAGCGTGTACCCGAGCGAGATGAGCGCCTGCTGGAGGGTCTTCACCTGCGACCCGGTGTCGCCCGGGCTGAGCGTCGTGTCGGGCGCCTGTACCGCAGGTGTCGTGACGGTTGGCGTCGAGACGGCGGTGGTGGTCTTCGGCGGCGGGGGTGACGTAACCACCGGAGGCGCCGAGGGCTTGCTGCTGCTGAAGGCCCCGGCGGCGGCGAGGATCGCGAGGATGAGAGCGATGACGGACGCGGCGATGATCGCCACCTGCGTCGTCGTCAGCGTTCGCCCCGCGACCACGAATTCCCTGCGGCGGCCACTCCGCGGCTGCTCGTCCTCCGGCAGAACCCAAACTTCGTCGTCGCCGTCGTGGACGGCGCGACCGGCGCCACTCTGCGTGTCGGTCGGCGGCTCGGGCTCGTCGAACCAGTCGTCGTAGCCCGGATCGCCCTCCTCGCGACCCTCCATTGCCTGCGGACCGTACAGCCTGCGAGCCCGAGCCGCCATGCCATGTAGCCTCGCGCGTTAGGTGACGACGCTCCTGATCGTGCTCGCGGTCGGCTTCGCGTGGAGCATCGGCGCCCACTACACCGGCGCGGTGATGGGGATGCCTCACGCGTTGGGCGCGATCGGTGCCTGGCAGGCGCTTCTCCTGATGGCACCGCTCGCGTTCCTCGGCGCGACGTTCGCGAGCCATGAGGTCGAGAAGCGGGTCGGTTCCGGGCTCACCTACGGCGCGCTCTCCGTCAGCCAGCAGGTCGTCGTGATCGGGGTGGCGTTTGCCGTGACGACCTTCTTCAACCGCTTCCGCATGCCGACCTCGACGATCCAGATCCTCGTCTTCTCGGTCATCGGCGTCGCGCTCGCCACCGGCACCGGTGTGCGCTGGGATTCGATCGGGCATCTGATCATCGTCTGGGCGGCGGCTCCGCTCGCGGCGATCTTCCTCGGCCTTCTTCTGACTCTCGGCCTCGACCGCCTCCGACTCGGCGAGCGGATCGGGACGGCGCTCGTCGCGATGGGGGCGATCGCAGCCTTTGCCATGGGTGCGAACGATGTCTCGAACGCAAGCGGCGCTCTCGTGGGCACCGGCACCTTCAGTCCGCTCGAGGCCGGGGCGATCGGAGGCGCCGCGATTGCCGTAGGCGTCCTTACGTGGGGAAAGCCGCTGCTGCGCCGCGTCGCCTTCGACATCGTGGACGTCGATCGGGCGATGGCCACGGCGGCGCAGCTCGTCCAGGCCGCCGTTGTTCTCGCGGCTGTGGCGTTCGGCTTCTTCACCTCGATGAACCAGGCTCTCGTGGGAGCCATGGCCGGTGCCGGATTCGCCCGCGGGCGCGAGACGGTGCACCTATCGACGCTGCTCTTGATCCTCCAGGGCTGGCTGCTCGGTCCGGCGGCGTCGATCGCGGCCGCGTACGTCTTCGGCTTGGCGGTCCGCTAGACGGACGGCGCCTCGGCGAACGCGTGGACGACACGCCGGCAAATCGGTACAGAGACGGCATCGGCCCGTCACACATCGCGCGCTAGCTTCGTCGTCATGGCGACGAGGGCGGCGACACCGTGGGGACCTGCGGATCTCGTGGAGGAGCTGACCGTCCAGCAGCAGGCGGGGACGAAGCGGTTCTCGTCGAAGGTGCAGCTCCTCGAGACGGCGAAGGGTGAGCGGCTAGTTCGCTTCTCCTACGCCGGCGCGGGCGGTGGCACACGAGGGCCGGTGACGCTCCGGGAACGGGACATCGGACGGCTGAGAGCCGCCCTCGCCCAGCATCCCGCGCTCGCCGAGACGCTCGGCATCTAGGAGCTAGATCGCGGCGAGCGCCCGGTCACGGGCGGCGTCGACCAGCGAGGCGAGCAGCAGTGCCCCGTGATCGGAGCCGAGCAGCGGATCGACGGCGTGCTCGGGATGCGGCATGAGTCCCATCACGTTGCCGGCAGCGTTGCAAACCCCCGCGATGCCTTCGAGCGATCCGTTCGGGTTGTCGAGGTAGCGGAGCACGACCTGCGCCGGATCGAGGTCGTTCGGCGGGAGGTACCGGCCGTCGCCGTGCTTGACCGGCATAACGAGCCGCTGTCCCGCGGTGCACCGGCCGGTGAAGGGCAGGTCGTCCCGCTCTACCGTCAGCCGCACGTCCCGGCAGACGAAGCGGAGCGACTCGTTGCGCAGCAGCGCCCCGGGCAGCAGTCCCGCTTCGCAGAGGATCTGGAAGCCGTTGCAGATCCCCAGCACGAGGCCGCCCGCCTTCGCGAACTCGCGCACGGCGGCGGTCGCCGGCGAGAAACGCGCGATCGCCCCGCAGCGGAGGTAGTCGCCGTACGAGAAACCGCCGGGGAGGACGACCGCGTCGAGGTCGAGCAGCTCGCGCTCCTCGTGCCAGACCGGGACCGCGTCGGCGTCGAGTGCGCCCAACGCCCAGAGCGCGTCCCGGTCGTCCTGCGAGCCGGGATAGGTGACGACGCCGATCCTGGGTTGCGGCCTAGCCAATGATCTCGACCTCGTAGGACTCGATCAGCGGGTTCGCGAGCAGCCGCTCGCACATCTGCTCGACCTCCGCCTTGGCGGCAGTCGCGTCGGCCGCCTCGAGTTCCAGGTCGATCACCTTGCCGACGCGCGCGTCGCGCACGTCGAAGCCGAGATGGCCGAGCGCCGAGCCGACGGCCTCCCCTTGCGGGTCGAGGATGCCGGGCTTCGGCCGCACGAGAACTGTCGCTCTCACCCGAGCACCACGCTCGGGTCGTCGCGATAGGCGGGGAACGGGATCGTGGTCAGCCGCTCGAACGCCTCGTGGTACTTCGCGCGTGTGTCGAGGACGACCTCCTCCGGCAGCTCCGGGCCGGGCTCGGTCTTGTCCCAACCGGTCGTCTCGCAGTAGTCCCGGACGTACTGCTTGTCGAAGCTGTCCTGGGCGCGGCCGGGCTCGTACGACTCGCCGGGCCAGAAGCGGGACGAGTCGGGCGTCAACGCCTCGTCGCCGAGCACCAGATTGCCCCTGGAATCGAGCCCGAGCTCGAACTTCGTGTCGGCGATGATGATTCCGGCGCGCCAGGCGTGCTCGGCCGCCGTCGTGTAGAGCTGGAGCGAGACCTCCTCGACCTCGCGCAGCCGCTCTTCTCCCACGAGCTCCGCCGCCTGCTCGCGCGTGATGTTCTCGTCGTGTCCCTCATGCGCCTTCGTCGCGGGCGTGAAGATCGGCTCGGGCAGCTTGTCCGATTCCCGGAGGCCCTCGGGCAGCCGGTGCCCGCAGACCTCGCCGCCCGCCGTGTAGTCCTTCCAGCCGGAGCCCGCCAGGTAGCCACGGACGACGCATTCGATCGGCAGCATCTCGAGGCGGCGGCATTCCATCGAACGGCCGTCCTCGCGGATCGCGAGCATGTGGTTGGGCACGATCGCCTCGAGCACGGTGAACCAGTAGCCGGAGAGGCCTGTCAGCACGCAGCCCTTGTCCGGGATCTCGGTCGGCAGGACGACGTCGAAGGTGGAGATTCGGTCGGACGCGACGAGCAGCAGGCGGTCGTCGTCGATGGCGTAGATCTCCCGGACCTTCCCGGACGCGATGTGGGTCTCAGGCATGGAGCGGCTCCTCCTTGAGGGCTTCGAGGCGGGCGAAGACGGTGTCGACGTGGCGTGTGTAGGCGGTGAGGTCGAAGGTCGAGTCGAGGTCGACACGTGACGCGATCTCGTCGTCGGCGCGACAGAGCTCACGGAAGTCGAGTTCCTCCTCCCACGCGCGCATCGCCGCGCGCTGCACGAGGTGGTAGGCGTCATCGCGCGAGAGGCCGGCCTCGACGAGCGCGTTGAGGACGCGCTGGCTGAAGAACAGGAAATGACTGGCTTCGAGGTTGCGGCGCATCCGCTCGGGCCGCACGACCAGTCCCTCCACGAGCCCGGCGAAGCGGTCGAGCATGTAGTCGAGCGCCAGGAAGGCGTCGGGAATCGCGACGCGCTCGGCCGAGGAGTGGGAGATGTCGCGCTCGTGCCAGAGGGCGACGTTCTCGAGGCCGACGACCGCCTGCGCGCGGACGACGCGCGCCAGCCCGCAGATCCGCTCGGCGACGACGGGATTCCGCTTGTGCGGCATCGCCGACGAGCCCTTCTGGCCGCGGCCGAACGGCTCCTCCACCTCGCCCACCTCGGTGCGCGCGAGGTGGCGGATCTCGAGGGCGAACGCGTCGAGCGACGAGGCGACGACGGCGAGCGCCGCGAGCAGCTCGGCGTGGCGGTCGCGCTGGATGATCTGAGTCGAGGTGGGCGCCGGTTCGAGGCCGAGCCGCTCGCAGGCGAGCCGCTCGAGTTCGGGATCCGTCGCGGCGTAGGTTCCGACCGCGCCGGAGAGCTTCCCGACGCGCATCCCCTCGAGCGCCCGCGCGACGCGCTCGCGCCCGCGGGCGAGCTCGAACGCCCAACCGGCCAGCTTCAGGCCGAACGTCGTCGGCTCGGCGTGGACGCCGTGGGTGCGCCCGATCTGCAGCGTCTCGCGGTGCTCGCGGGCCCGGGCCGCGACGGAGGCGAAGGCGCGATCGAGGCCCGCCAGGATCAGTGTCCCGGCCTCGCGCACCTGAAGCGAGAGCGCCGTGTCGACGACGTCGGAGGACGTGAGGCCGTAGTGGAACCAGCGGCCCTCGTCGCCGAGCTGCTCCGCGACGGCGTCGACGAAGGCGGCCGTGTCGTGCTGGAGGGTCGCCTCGAGCTCCGACACCCTCTCCGCCGTCGGCGGGGTCGCGTCCGCGATGAGCGAAGCGGCGGCGGCGGGGACGACACCCAGCTCGGCCCAGGCCGCCGTTGCGGCCTGCTCGACGTCGAGCCACGCCGCGAGCTTCCCCTCGTCCGACCAGATCCTGGCCATGGCCGGGCGGGAGTAGCGGGCGATCACGGGGCTCAGTCTAGAGTGCCCGCCCGCCGGCTCAGGCGCTCAGAATCCGGAGCGCGAGGGCGGCGGCGTTGCGGGCGTTGTCGACGCCGACGGCCGCGACCGGCACGCCCGGCGGCATCTGCGCGATTGCGAGCAGCGCGTCGAGCCCGTCGAGCACGCTGAGGCTCGAGCGGAGCGGGACGCCGATCACCGGCAGGTCGGTCTGTGCCGCCACGGCGCCGGGTAGCGCGGCCGACAGGCCGGCGCCGCAGATCAAGACACGCAGGCCGCGGGCGCGGGCACTTCGCGCGTACTCCGCGACGGCGTCGGGCGTGCGGTGGGCGGACCGCACCTCGAACTCGTACCCGACGCCGGCTTCGTCGAGCGCCGCCGTCGCGCCCTGCATCCGCTCGCGATCCGACTCCGACCCGACGAGAATCCCGACGAGGGGACCGTCAGGCATCGGCGGCGATGTCGGTCCGGTAGCGCATGCCGGCGAAATCTATGTGCCGAACCGCGTCGTAGGCCGCGCTTCTCGCGGCCTCCACGGTGGCCCCCGTGCCGACGACGTTGAGGATCCGGCCGCCGTTCGTCACGAGCCTTCCGTCGTGCAGCGCCGTCCCGGCGTGGAGGACGAGCGCTCCGGTCGTCTCGGCCTCCTCGACGCCCTCGATCGGCATGCCGCCGTAGTCGCTCCGGGCCGGGTAGTCCGGCGCCGTGAGCACGACGGTGACCGCGGCGCGGTCGGCGACCCGCAGGTCGTGCGACAGGTCGCCCGCGAGCAGCGGCAGCAAATCGCTCTCGAGGCGGGGGAGGAGCGACTGGGTCTCCGGGTCGCCGAAGCGGCAGTTGAACTCGATCACGCGCGGACCGTCGTCCGTCCGCATCAGTCCGGCGTAGAGGAGGCCCTGGAACGGCGTGCCGCGGCGCACGAGCTCCCGGAGCACGGGAAGGTGCACCTCCTCCAGGATCGCCGCGGCGTCATCGTCCGAGACGTCGGGCAGCGGCGAGAACGAGCCGACGCCGCCGGTGTTCGGGCCCGTGTCGCCGTCGCCGATCCGCTTGTAGTCGCGAGCCGGCGGGAACGGCACAGCGGTCTCCCCGGCGGCGACGGCGAAGAGCGACAGCTCGGGGCCCTCGAGCAGCTCCTCGACGTGGAACGTCTGGTCGAACGCGTCTGCGGCCTGCAACGCGGAATCGAGCTCACCCTGTGTGCGGCAGATCCAGACCCCTTTGCCGGCGGCGAGCCCGTCGAGCTTGAGGACGCACGGCGGCTTCGCGAGGGGCAGCGTCCGGGCCGTCGCCACGCCGGCGGCCTCCATCACCTCCTTTGCGAAGGACTTCGAGCCTTCGATCCGCGCGGCCGCTGCGCTCGGTCCGAAAACCGCGACGCCGCGATGGCGCAGCTCGTCGGCGAGGCCAGCGACGAGCGGCGCCTCGGGACCGACGATCACGAGGTCGATTCGGAGCTCGCGGGCGACGGAGACGAGCGCCGCGTGGTCGTCGGCACGGACGGGGTGGCAGTGGGCGAGTGCCGCGATGCCGGGATTGCCCGGCGCCGCGTGGAGCTCGCCGAGGCTCTCGCTGCGCGAAAGCGACCAGACGAGGGCGTGCTCCCGCCCCCCCGAACCGACGACGAGCACGCGCACCGGGTGATCCTATGACACCCGAAGAGCAGGTGGACTCGGGCGGCGGGATACGCTCCAGCCGATGGACGCGCCGCCTTACTCGGCAGCCGCGGTCGACGTCCTCCGGCTGCCGGCCGGCGTGACCCAGCGCGACCGCGTCGCCGTCGAGGAGCCGCTCGAGATACGCATCGGCGGGAAGCCGGTCGCGGTCACCATGCGAACGCCGGGGCACGACGAGGAGCTTGCGCTCGGCTTCTGCCTCTCCGAGGGGTTGCGCCCACGCGAGGCGCGCGTGCCGGACGACCTCGCCTCGAACACCGTCGACGTCGACGCTCCCGGCTTCGACGCGGCACGATTGCAGCGCAGCTTCTACACGAGCTCGTCGTGCGGAGTCTGCGGCAAGGGAGCGCTCGAGGCCGTCGCGGTGGAGGCGCCGCGGGTCGAGTCGCATCTGCGCCTGCCGCTCACGCTCGTTGCGTCGCTCCCGGAGCGTCTGCGCGAGGCGCAGGCCGCGTTCGCCGTGACCGGCGGTCTGCACGCAACGGGCCTCTTCTCGGCCGCCGGCGAGCCGCTCTGCGTGCGCGAGGACGTCGGCCGGCACAACGCGCTGGACAAGGTCGTCGGCTGGGCTTTCCGCGAGCAGCTGCTTCCGCTCGCCGAACACGCGCTCTGCGTGAGCGGGCGTCTCTCGTTCGAGCTCGTCCAGAAGGCCGCCGTCGCCGGCTGTCCGGTCCTCGTGGCGGTCGGGGCCCCTTCGAGTCTCGCCGTCGACCTCGCGGACGATCGCGGCGTCACGCTCTGCGGTTTCGTCCGCGACGGCTCCGCCAACGTATACACCGAGGCGTGGCGGATCGAGGCCTGACTGGGATCCTGCTCGTCGGTGGCGCGAGCAGCCGCTTCGGCTCGCCCAAGGCGCTGGCACGGTTCGAGGAGGAGACGCTCGGGGAGCGCGCCTGGGGGCTGCTCGGCGAGGCGTGCCGGGAGCGGATCGCGGTCGGTCGCCTCGACGGCCTGCCGTTTCCCGCGCTCGAGGACAAGGGGACTGGCCCGGTCGCGGCGATCGCAGTCGGTCTTCGCGCCGCCGCGCACGAGGTCGCCGTCGTCGTACCGGTCGACATGCCCCTCCTCACCCTCCACGCGCTCCGGCAGCTCGCAGTCGCCTGCCGTGACGCTGCCGTTGCGCAGGCCGGCCCACTCCCTTGCGCGGTTGCGCGGCGGACGCTGCCGGCGTTCGAGGCCGGTGAGCGGCGACTCCGCACCGTGCTGGAAGGACTCGACACCGTGCACGTCGAGCTCGAGGAGGGTGTGCTCGCGAACGTGAACACGCGAGCCGACCTCGATACGCTCGCGCGGTGAACGCGGGCTTCCGAGTCGGCGGCGACGACTACGACAATTTCATGGGCCGTTACTCGACCCTCCTGGCGCCGCTGTTCGCGGAATTCGCCGGCGTGCGGTCCGGGACGCGCGTGCTCGACGTCGGCGCCGGCACCGGGGCGCTCGCCGCTGAGCTCGTTTCCCGCGGCGCCTCGGTCGTGGCAGCAGATCCGTCGCCCGAGTTTGTCGTCTTCATGCGCCAGCGCTTACCGGACATCGAGGTGCAGGAGGCACCGGCGGAGTCGCTTCCGTTCGCGACAGGCGCGTTCGACGTGGCTCTCGCCCAGCTCGTCGTCGCCTTCATGACCAACGCACCGGCGGCGGTTGCCGAGATGGCGCGGGTTGCTCGCCGGATCGCCGTCTGTATGTGGGGGGTCGCGGAGGTCGACATGTTCGCGGCCATCGACCGCACCGCGGCGGCGATCGGCGCGTCGCGTGCCGGCGAGCCCCGCAGGTACCGGACGGCGCTGGAGCTCCACGACTTGCTTGCGCCGCTCGGCGACGTCGAATCCGCGGAGCTGGACGTAACCGCCGGCTATGGCGACTTCGAGGAGTTCTGGGACGCCATGGACCGTCGCGTCGGCCCGGCCGGGCACTGGCTCGCGTCGCTCGACGCCCGCGCGCGCGAGCGAGCGCACAAGGAGCTGTTCCGCCAGCTCGGGAGCCCGAGCGGGCCGTTCCAGCTCAGGGCGCGAGCGTTCGCAGTCGCAGTTACGCCCTAGTGAGAACGGAGGAGCGCTCGGCGCCGGTGCCGACGAGGGTCAGCTCGACGTCGAGCTCGCGTTCGACGAACTCGACGTAGGCACGGGCCGCCTCCGGCAGCTCCGCGACCGAGGAGCAGCTGTCGAGCGGCTCGCTCCAGCCCTCCAGGATCTCGTGGACGGGCCGGGCCGCGTGGAAGTCGCTCTGGTGAGCCGGGAAGTCGCGCGTCTCGTGCCCGTCGCGGGTGCGGTAGCGGACGCAGACGGGCAGCTCGGCGAAGTGTGAGAGAACGTCGAGCTTCGTCAGGGCGAGCTGGTCGATACCGTTCACGCGCACGGCGTAGCGCAGGGCGACGAGGTCGAGCCAGCCGCAGCGCCGCTCGCGGCCGGTCACGGTTCCGTACTCGCCGCCGAGCTCTCGCATCCGCGCCTGCTCGTCTCCCTCGATCTCCGACGGGAACGGGCCTTCGCCGACGCGCGTCACGTACGCCTTGGCGACGCCGACGACATGGTCGATCCGCTGGGGCCCGACCCCGACGCCCGTTGCGGCGCTGGCGGCGACCGGGTTCGAGGAGGTGACGAAGGGATACGTGCCGTGGTCGAGGTCGAGCAGCGTCGCCTGCGCTCCCTCGAACAGCACGTCCTTCCCGTCGCGGAGGGCCGTGTCGACGTAGAGCGACGTGTCCGCGACAAGGGGACGCAGCCGCCGCGCGTATCCCTCGTATTGCGCCGCGACCGTCTCGAGGTCGAACGGCTCCGTCTCGTAGACGCGTTCGAGCCAGAGGTTCTTCTCGGCGAGCGCAACCTCGATCTTCTGGCGAAGGATCTTCGGGTCGAGCACGTCCTGGACGCGGATGCCCAGCCGCATGGCCTTGTCCGCGTAGCAGGGGCCGATACCGCGTCGCGTAGTCCCGATCGCGAGCTTGCCGAGCCGCCGCTCGCTCGCCTGGTCGATCGCGAGGTGCCACGGCATGATCAGGTGCGCGTTGCCGGACACGTAGACCTCGTGCGTGGGGTGGCCCCGCTTTTCGAAGTCGTCGAGCTCGGCGATCAGCACCTCGGGGTCGACGACGCAGCCGTTGCCGATCACGCACGGCTTGCCGCGGATGATCCCGCTCGGCAGCGCCCGGATCTTGTATGTCTCGTCGCCGACGACGATCGTGTGGCCGGCGTTCGGGCCGCCCTGGTAGCGGCAGACGACGTCCATGTTCCGGGCGAGCAGGTCGACGATCTTGCCCTTCCCTTCGTCGCCCCACTGCGCGCCGACGATGACAGTCGCAGGCACGTCGAGGAAGTATGCCGCCGCTTGCGGCTAGGCGGCTGCGCGTTCGCGGAAGTCCTGGCGCGCGTCGACGTGCACTTCGCGGGTGAGGCGGCGCAGCCGACTCGCCGTCGGGCCGCCGACCCGGTCCGCGAGCTCCCGCCATTCGTGGTTCGTCGTCACGATCACGAGCCGCCGAGCCTGCTCGCGCTGGTTGACGAGGTTGTAGATCCGGTCGCGAGCCCAGCTCGACCAGTCCTCGGCGCCGAGATCGTCGAGGACGACGACGTCGTAGCCGCTCGGATTCGGCGGCGGCTCGCCCTCGCCGAAGCTCTCGCGCAGGGCGTTCAGCCAGGCAGGCACGTTGAGGAAGAGCGCCGTCTTCCTCTGCTCGCACCAGATGACCTCGCGGAGCATCGCCACCGCGAGATGCGTCTTGCCGGCGCCCGGATTGCCCCGCAGAAGGAGTCCCTGCCGGAGGTCGGTGCCGGCGCGGAACTCCTTCGCCCATGACCGGCAGACGGCGAGGGCGTGCGGAGTGTTCGGAACCGGCTCGAAGTTCTCGAACGTGCAGTCGTCGTAGGCAGCGGGAACCTGGACGCGCGCCCACCGCTCCTCGGCCCGACGCTGCTCGTCGCAGACCTCCTCGGCGGCGCGGCACAGCTCGCAGTACCGCTCGGCCGGGAACGTCTGGCCGAGGAGGACGACCTGCTCGGTCTCGAACTCGCGCCGGCAGTTGAGACAGCGAAGGATCAATGCGCGAGAGGTGCGAACTTCGCGTATTTGCTGATGAAGGCGACCTTGAAGTCGCCCGTGGGGCCGTTGCGATGCTTGGCGACGATCACCTCGGCGATTCCCTTCGCGCTGTCGTCGGTGTCGTCCCGCTCGTAGTACTCCTCGCGGTACAGGAACATCACGAGGTCGGAGTCCTGCTCGATCGAGCCGGACTCGCGCAGGTCGGAGAGCATCGGCCGCTTGTCGTGACGTTGTTCGGGCGAGCGGTTCAGCTGGGAGAGCGCGACTACCGGCAGGTCGAGGTCCTTCGCGATCTCCTTCAGGCCGCGGGAGATCGAGGAGACCTCCTGGAGGCGGCTCTCCTCGCTGCGCCCGGTCGTCATCAGCTGGAGATAGTCGACGACGACGAGTGAGAGGTTCGGCTCTCGGCGCTTCAAGGTTTGCGCGCGGGCGCGGAGCTCGAGCAGGCTGAGCGCCGGAGTGTCGTCGACGTAGAGCGGCGCCGACTCGAGCTGGCCGCACGCCTGGGCCAGGCGCGGCCAGTCGTCCTTCGAGAGCTTCCCCGTCCGGATGTGGTGGGCGTCGACCTTGCCGCGCGAGCAGATCAACCGCTGCGCAACCTCCTGCCGCGACATCTCGAGGCTGAAGAACGCGCAGGGTGTCTGCTGGTCGACGGCGACGTGGTTCGCGATCTCGAGCGCAAAGGCGCTCTTTCCCATCGACGGGCGGGCGGCGATGATCACGAGGTTCGCGGGCTGGAAGCCGGCGGTGATCCGGTCGAGGTCCTTGAAGCCGCTTGCCAGGCCGGTGACCTCGGCGCCGGACTCGTACAGGTGGCTGATCCGCTGGAACGTCTCGACGAGCGTGTCCTTGAAGAGGACGAGCTCGCCGTCCGCGCGCCGCTCGCCGAGCTCGAAGACGAGCTGCTCGGCGCGCGCGACGAGCTCCACCGGCTCGCCCTCGCGCTCCCAGCCGAGCTGCGCGATCTCGCCGCCGGCGCGGATCAGGCCGCGCAGGGTCGCGTTCTCGCGGACGATCTCGGCGTAGTGTCCGGCGTTCGCGGTCGCCGGGACCAGCCGGGCGAGCTCGTGCAAGCGAACACGGCCGCCGATCGCGTCGAGCTCGCCGCGCTGCTCGAGCTCGTTCGTGAGCGTGATCGCGTCGACCGGCTCGTTCTTGCCGTACAGCTGGAGAGCGGCGCGGTAGATCCTCGCGTGCGACTCGCGGTAGAAGTCGCCCGCGTCGAGAATCTCGCTCACGGCCGCGATTGCGCCGGGCGAGATCATCATCGCGCCGAGGACCGACTCCTCGGCCTCGAGGTTCTGGGGCGGGACGGCGCCCGGGGAGGCGGCGGGCGTCGGGGCGGGGGCCAGAGACATGCGTCGCGATTCCAGCATCCCGTCCGTCGGGTTGCTAGATGTTGGCATGTCTGTTGTGAACAGGTCTTTTTCGGCCATTTGCAGGAGAAATACGCATGCTTGCAGGCGCACCGGACGGCGCGCCTGGGGATGGAAGTACCGCTCCGAGCGGCAACTTCTTCGGGAGATCCACAGGTTCGTGGACAGCGTGTGAACGTCGTCTTACCATCGAGACATGTACGCCTGGGCGGAGCTCGAGGAGCCCTGGCGGGTCGCCCTCGAGCTGGCCTGGGAGGCGTACCTCGCCGGGACGATTCCGGTCGGCTCCGTCGTGGCCGACTCCAACGGCGGCGTCGTGGCGCGCGGCCGCAACCGGATCTTCGAGGCGCCGGGGCATGGGCTGTCGGGCTCGCGCCTCGCACACGCCGAGGTCGACGCGCTCGGCCAGCTGCCGGTGACCGACCGCTACCGGGACCACGTCCTCTACTCGACGCTCGAGCCGTGCCTGCTCTGCACGGCGGCGACCCTGCTCGCGACGGTCGGCCGGATCGAGTACGCGGCGAGCGATCCCTTCGGTGGAGGCTGCAGCGGCGCGATCGACACCGCGCACTGGCGCCGGAGCGCACCGGAGATCGCACCGCCCCTCGGTGATTGGCCGGGCGGGCTGTCGGCCGCGCTGCAGAGCGCGTTCTGGCAGGCGCATCCGCGACTCCGGCGTGCCGACGAGATCGTCGAGGCGTTCGGTGAGGACGCGCGCCGCGCGGGCGCGCGGATGCTCCAGCTCGACGGGTCGGCGCCGGTTCTCGAGGAGGCGCTGCCGCACCTCCTCGACTGTCTGTAGCCCTTACTCCTCGGCCAGCGCCGCGTCGGCGTCGGCCCGCCACTCGGGCTCGGCCTCGGCAGGCTCTTCAGCTTCGGTCGTCTCTGCCCCCGCGGCCGCCTCGTCGGCTCCCTTTGCCTCTTCCGCCTCGGCAGCGTCGGCGGCGTCGGCCTCGGCGAGGATCTCCTCGAGCTGGGCGGAAGGCTCGGCAGCGGCGGCCGCGTCCTCCTGCTCGGCGCGCTCGGCAGCCTCCATCGCCTCGAGCTCCTCCTCGGACGGGAGCTCCCCGCCCTCGGGGACGACCTCCGTCTGCACCTCGGCCTGCACGTCCTCGAACAGCGTGATCGGGATCTCGTAACGGCCGATGCGCTTGATCGGGTCGGTCTCGATCTTGCGCCTGTCGACGCGCACCTTCTTCGCGGCCCACAGCTCGTCGGCGATGTTCGTCGGCGTCACCGAGCCGAAGAGGGAGCCGGTCGGCCCCGCCTTGACCTCGAACCGCAGCACCGTCTTCGAGAGGATCTCGGCGATCTCGTTGGCCTGCTCTGCCGTCTTCGCCTCGTGCCGGGCGCGGTGCGCCTCCCGCTTCTCCAGCTCGGCAACGCGCGCGGGCGTCGCCTCCTCCGCGAGGCGCCGGGGCATGAGGAAGTTGCGCGCGTAGCCGCGGGCGACCGAGACGACGTCGCCGCGGAGGCCGACGTGGTCGACGTCCGAGAGGAGGATGACCTCCATCTCAGCGGTCACCCCGATCACGGTCGCCGCGGTCGCGCCGGCCGCCACCGCCGCGCTCGTCGGAGCCTTCGGCGACGTACGGCAGGAGCGCCATCTCGCGCGCACGCTTCACCGCCTGCGCGATCTGCACCTGGTGGCGGCGGCAGGCGCCGGTGATACGGCGGCTGCGGATCTTGCCCTTCTCGGAGATGTAGCGGCGCAGCTGGTTGACGTTCTTGTAGTCGATCTCCGTGATCTTGTCCTTGCAGAAGAAGCAGTTGCGGCGCCGGATCTGGCCCTGCGGGCCGCCGGGCCGCCTCCGCTGTTGCTGCTGGGTCTTCTCCCTTGCCATGCTTCTCCTAGAACGGGATGTCGTCGTCGGTCGCCGTCGGGAAGTCGGCGCTCTCCTGCTGGGCCCCGGCCGGCACGAACTGGTTGCCGCCGCCCTCGCCGTCGCCGCGGCCACCGAGGAACTGGACGCTCTCGGCGATGATCTGGACGGCCTGGCGCTTGCCCGAGCCGTCGCTCGCTTCCCACTCGCGCCAGTCCAGCCGGCCGTCGATGCCGACCGGGCGGCCCTTCGAGAGGTACTGCGTGCAACTCTCGGCCTGGTTGCCGAAGACGGAGACGTCGAAGTAGTTCGGCTTGTCGACCCAGGTACCCGACTCGTCGCGCCGGCGGCTGTTCACGGCTACCCGCAGGCTGCAAACGGGCGTGCCGCCGGGGGTGTGCCGTAGCTCCGGGTCCCTCGTCAGGTTCCCGACCAGTACGACGCGGTTGATGTTGGCCATCTCTTACTCCTCCTCCTCGGCGGGCTGCTCTTCCTCTTCCGCGCCAGCGTACTCGGGCTCGTCGTCCTCCGAAACGATCGTTGCGGGCGCGGCCGGAACCGCCACGGCCTGGTCGGGCGGGGCGGTCGCGACGGCTGCGGCCTCGTCGCGCGGCGCGCTCGTGCGCGAGCCGGCGATGTGGCGCGTCGCCATGTGGCGGAGCACCGCGTCCTCGATCTTGAGCACGCGGGAGACCTCCTCGAGCGTCGGCGCCTCCGCGTCGAAGACGACGAGGTGGTAGACGCCCTCCTCCTTGTGCGCGATCGGATACGCGAGACGGCGCCGGCCCCAGGCGTCGTGGCTCTGCCACGTTCCGCCGCCGCTCTCGACGAGCTGGCGCGTGCGCGCGATCACATCGTCCTGGCGCGCCTCCGCCTGCTCCGGGTCCAGCATGAGCAAGATTTCGTAAGTCGTCACGTCCCGATGTCCTCCCTTCCCATGGTCTCGATGTCGGCCCCGACTGCCGGCGCCGCTCGGGACGGAACGGCGCGATGACGGGGCAGGAAGCGGCGGTCACTGTAGCATCGGAGCAGTGAGGCGCCTGGTCGCGTGGGTCGGTGGGGTTGCCGGCGGGATCGCCGCCTACCGGCTGCTGAAGCGCCGCCCGGAGCCGGCGACCGAGGGAGCGCCTGCGGAGACCCAGCCGGACGAGCGTGCCGAGGAGCTCCGGGAGAAGCTCGCCGAGTCCCACTCGGCCGAGGCGCCAGTCGAGGAGGCTCCCGCGGAGCCCGAGGCGGAGCCGGAGTCGCCTGAAGAGCGCCGGCAGCGCGTCCACGAGGAAGGACGCGCCACGCTCGACGAGATGCAATCCGAGTAGGCGCCCCGGGGTCCGCATTCGTGCCGCGAGCGACATGGGCGGGCGACGGAGCGGCGCCGGAGTCGAACCGACCTAGCCGTGGGTTACACGACCGTACGGGTTTTGAAGACCCGCTGGGCCACCAGGCCCGGCCGCTCCGCCCCGAGCCTAGCCCGCTACTCGTCGCCTTCGAGGTAGTGCGAGTCCCAGCCGGGCGGGGAGTATCCCGTTCCTGGCGGACCAGCTCCGACCGAGAGCACGAGCGTCCCGGGGATCCGGGCGGTCGCGGCGCGTGTTGCCTCCGGGTCGATCCAGAGGCACGTCCCGGTGGGCGCGTCGACCTCTTCGCCGTCGATCGTGAAGCTCGCGTGGCCGTCGACGGTGTAGTAGAGCTCGGGCTCGCCCTGCTCGGTGTGGTCGTGCTCCGGGATGACCGTTCCGTTGTCTCGGCCTCGCCAGAGGTTGATGCCGAAGGTGTCGATCCCGAAGTGGTGGCGGATCGGGATCCAGTGCGGCCACTGGTTCGAGGCGATCTCGTCGATATGAGCCTTCTCGTAGGCAGCCATGCCGCGGACCCTATTCCCCGGAGAAGCGTGCGAGCAATTCGTCCGGCGGCAGGTCGGCGAGGGAGCCGAGGACGAGGTCGGCGCCGGCCTCGTCGAGGCCGAGGTCGCGGGTCACCTCGTTCGGGACGGCGACGCAGAAGATCCCGGCCTCCTTCGCCGCCCGGACTCCGTTGGGGGAGTCCTCGAAGGCGACCGCCTCGGAGGCCGCGACCTCGAGCGCATCGAGCGCCTCGAGGTAGAGCGTGGGCGCGGGTTTCGCGCGCGAGCGATCGCGTTCCGCGGTGCAGATCGCGTCCCAGCCGACCGTCTCCTCGAGCCGCTCGAGGTGCGACTCCACCCAGCGCCGGTTCGAGCTGGAGACGATCGCCCGCTTCAGTCCGTGCTGCCGGGCTGCAGCGAGGTACTCCGCGATGCCGGGGCGCAGCTCCTCCGCCTCGATCAGCGCGATCTCGTGCGCGTAGCGGCGCTCGTTCAGCGCCTCGCGTTCGAGCGGCTCACCGACGAGCTCCTCGAGGTGAGCCATCGGATCCCACCCGCCGTAGGTTCCGACCAGGGTGGCCCAGAGGTCGGGCGGCAACTCGTGGCCGTGCTCGCGGTAGAGCAGCTCCCAGCCGGCGCGTGAGGCGAGCTCGGTGTCGATGATGAGACCGTCGAAGTCGAACAGGAAGGCGCGGATCGGCACGGCGATTCAGACTACGGAGCCGTGGCCATCCTCGGCGTCGACGTCGGCGGCACGTTCACCGATGCGGTGCTCGTCGAGGAGGGAGGGATCCGGACCGCGAAGGTGCCGACGGCGACGCGGCAGGAGGATTCGGTGCTCGCCGCGGCGCGCGCGGTCGGCGCGGCTGAGGGCCC
>Ga0187776_10000141_pt1 | contig 35119 bp, 31 predicted proteins | sample 0216_BV02_MP12_2_FD_132426 | JGI IMG/M metagenome (GOLD analysis project Ga0187776, IMG submission 132426) | Tropical peat soil microbial communities from peatlands in Department of Meta, Colombia - 0216_BV02_MP12_20_MG | ecosystem: Environmental > Terrestrial > Soil > Wetlands > Peat | place...
ACGTGGGCGCGGGTGAGGAGGTCGAGGCTTCGCCAGAGGCGCGAGGAATGGATGCGCTTCAGCTCGTCGGCGCGCGCGAACGCGAGCGACTCGGCGTGGGCGAGGCCGGCGCGGAGCTTCCCGATCTCCTCGTCGCCCTGCGCGATGAGCGCGTTGCGCTCGGCGACGAGGCCCGTGGCGTGCTCGAGGCCGCGGTTGAGCTGCCCGATGAGCGAGTCGCGCTCCGTCGCGAGCTTCTCGATGTCCCAGAGGCCCTTCATGATGCGGGCACGCTCCTCGGAGCGCTCGGCGAGCACGCAGTGCGCCTCCGCCGCGCCCTGGTCGATGCGCGCGGCGTCCACGGCGGCGCGCAGGGCGCTCGCGGGATCGGACACGAGGAACTCGTGCACGCGGGCCGGATAGTCGGGATGGATCTCCACGAGCTTCTTCCCGGCCGCCTGCATGAGCGCGACGCGGTCCTCGGAGAAGCTCACGGAGCCTTCGTGAAAGACGAACACGTCGCCCGCGAGCACGTTGCGCCATCCGGCCTTCCCGGCGCGCATGCAGAAGTCGTTCTCCTCGCCGTAGCCGCGCCCGAAGCGCTCCGCGTCGAAGGCTCCGAGGGCCTGGAGCGCGTCGCGGCGGATGTACATGCAGAACCCGACGCCGGTCGGCAGGTCCACCGTGCGTCCCGCGTTCGCGGCGGCGAAGAGGCGGTCGAGCGCGGCGAGCCCCAGGCGTCCGGGCACCTCGCCCGACCAGCCCTCGAAGGGATAGGAGCAGATCGTGGCGTTGTTGGAGAAGGGAGTGACCGTGGCGACGTCCGGCGCGCCGTGCGCGCAGCGGTGCAGCCGGTCGAGCCAGTCGTTGGCCACCTCGGTGTCGCTGTTGAGGAGCACCACGTCGCGGTCGCGGTGCAGCGCCATGCCGCGGTTCACCGAGCGCACGAACCCCTCGTTCGCCTCGTTGCGCAGCAGCGTGATGCGCCCGTCCGCCGCGAGAGCGTCCAGGTAGCGCGAGATCTCCGGCTCGGGGCTCGCGTCGTCGACCGCCACCACCTCGAAGGGGCTTTCCTGGCGGCTCGCGAGCACGCTCTCGAGGCAGCGGCGCGTTTGCGCGAGCCCCTTGTAGACGGGGACGACGACGTCGATCATGCGCGTCCCTGGCGGGGCGGGCGCCAGAGGCGCCGCGCGATGCCGCCCAGCCCCTCGCGGCGCAGCAGCCGCACGAAGCGCATGCGCAGCGACCGCCCGGCCTTCGGCGCGAGCATGAGCGCGGCGAGCTTGAACGCCATCGACGGCCGGATGGGCGGATGGCCCGGGGGCGGGGCGTAGCGGGCCGGGCCGCCGTCCTTCGCGAAGAACTCGGGGAAGCGCACGCGCCCTTCGGTGCGGCACCATTCTAAGAAGGTGAGGCGCTCGCCGTCGCCCGCGTCGTACGGATCGGGGAAGGCGGCCTGCAGGTCGAGGTTCTCCCGGTAGAGCCAGCGGTGGTGCGGCAGGATCGGCGTGCCGTCGCTGAAGCGCCCGAACGCCCACGGCCAGCGGACCACCGGGTCGCCGCGCTCCGGGGCGGTCTCGCGCTCGTACCACGCGATGAGCTCCTGCACCGCCTCGTTGCCCGCCGCGTTCTTCACCGCCATCACGCGGTGCGCCCCGCTGTCGAAGCCGGTGAAGTGGTAGAACGCCAGCGGTTCGCCGTCGACCTCGAACCCGCCCGCGAGGCTGCCCGTGAAGCGGCGCGTCGTGAGGTTCCAGGTGGCCACGTTGTGGCGCGAGGACTTGAGGATCGCCACCCCGTCGAAGAAGACCGGCGCGAAGTTGATCCACTTCTGGTCGGTGAATAGACCGTTGTGCACCTCGGCGCGGCACAGCCGGTACGTGCGCTCGGCCCACCACTCGGCGAAGCGGCGCCCCTCCGCGGTCTTGCGCACGCCGATGAAGCCCAGGTTGAAGATGCCCATGCGCAGGCTCGTGACCTCGTTGTCGAGCACGGCCTCGAGCGTCGTCTCGGGCTTGTTCTGGTGCGGCGTGATCGCGATGTTGGACTCGCCGAGCGTGGCGAGGATGTCGTCCACGCGCGAGAAGAGGACCATGTCCGGGTCGAAGTAGAGGACGGTCGCGCAGTCCTCGCGGTCGAGCAGGTGCTTCAGCGCGAACGGCTTGATCGCGGTGGACAGCTCCACGATGCTGTGCATGAAGCTCCACGGCCGCCACTTCGGGATGCCGATCGCCTCCATCTCGAGGATCGAGTCGAAGGGCTCGCCCTCGGTCGAGAGCCAGGCGGGGCGCTCGTCGGCGAGCGCGAGGTGGATCACCGCCTCGGGATGGTGCTTGCGGATCGACCGGCACAGCATCCGCACCTTAGGCAGGTAGTTGACGGCGGCGCTGGTGAAGACGTGCAGCTGGGAGGACATGGGCGTTTCCGGGAGGTTTCGGCGCCGCTAGGCGGCCGAGGCGCGCTCGAGCGCGAGGCGGCGGTGGAAGTCGAGCAGCGTGGCGAGCGCGGCCTTAGCGCTCACCTCCTTGCACAGCCGGGCGTTGCGATGGCCCCTCAGCCGCTCGCCCGGGGCGCCGAGGTCGAAGGCGACGATCGGCAGGCCGAGCGCGATCATCTCGGCCACCACGTACGAGAACGTCTCGGGCCAGATCGAGGGGAAGAGGAACATGTTGATGCCGTGGGACTCCACGAGTTCCACCAGGTCCTCCCGCCGGTAGGCCCCGGTCACCGTGAGCCGCGGCGAATCGTGGGCGGCGTGCAGCGTTCCCAGGACCACCACGCGCACCTCGGGATGGTCCCTGTCGATGCGCGAGACCATTTCCTGCACGATCATCGCGCCCTTCTGCGGGCTGATTTCGCCCACGATGCCGACCACGAGCGGCGCGCGCGGATCGAACCGCGGGGCGCGCGCGGGGACGTAGTCGACCCGGTGCGGAACGACGCTGATGCGTCCGTTCTCCAGGAACGGATAGGCGCGCAGCAGGTGGCGGCGGGTGGATTCCGAGAAGCAGCGGATCTCGTCCGCGGCCTGCAGGCACGCGCCCCACAGCGCCCTCCACGGACCGATCTCGGTGGGCGGGGAGAGGGCCACGTAGCTCGCCTCGTGGCGCTTGAGGCAGCTCGCGCACTCGGAGATCTCGGGGATGCCGCAGTAGCGCCCGTCGGCGTTCAGCAGGACGAACGACGGGCAGACGCTGAAGTAGTCGTGCGCGGTCATCGTGAGGCGCACGCCCGGGAGCTCGGAGCGCATCCGCGCGAGCCATTCGGCGAGGACCAGCGGCTCGTCGAAGGACACGGGGCTGTTCACGAAGAGCTCGGCGCGCGGCACGCGCTCGAGGAGCCGCTCGAGCACGAGGAACGTGGAGATGCGGAAGACCTCCGGCTCGCGGCCCGGCAGGTTGAGGTGCAGCCGGTACTCGAGCATCGGCAGGTTGTAGGTGCAGACCACGACCGCCTGCCCCGCGGCCAGCCGCTCGGCCACGACGCCGCGGCAGTACTGGTTCGCGCCGCCGCCCATGTTGTGGTCGAAGACGATGCAGACCGTGTCGTGGGCGCGCAGGGCCGGAAGGAGCCGGGCGACGATGCCCATGTCGTCGAGCGAGGGCGCCGCGTAGCTCTGCGCCTTCGCGCGCCGGAGGATCCCCGCGAGATCGCCGCGCTTCAGGCGCCGCCACACCGAATGGGCGATCCACGCGAGCACCCGCCACTTGCGCCGCCCGGCCGAACGCGTCTCGGCGGCGTGCGTCACGTCGACATCGCGGGCCGTGCCGTCGTCGAATTCCACCTCGAGCCAGACCTTGCCCGGCGCGCTCTCGGGGATGAAGCCCGTGACGACGAAGCCCGAGGCGTCGGCGTTCACGAGCTGGGGATGGGCCTCGCGCACGTCCTCGCGCGCGAGGCCGAAGCCGGCGGCGAGCCGGCGCGTCCATCCTTCGCCCTCGAGGCGCAGGTGCACCGATTTCACGGCGCGGGTGGCGTCCGCGGCCCAGCCCCAGCCGAACAGGCGCCGGCCGCCGATCACGAGGCGGTCGATCGCGTGGGGCAGGGCCCCGTGCGTTCCTTCCCTCGCCTCGAAGGTGGAGCTCATTTCGGGGGTGGTCGTCCTCGCGCGGCGTGCGCGCGCAAAATGGGACATTTTACCGTGGGCGAGGGCGGTCGGATCGTGGGCGCGATGTGCGCTACACTCCGCTGGCGATTCCCCCCGGAGGGGCATGTCTCCCATGAGCACGCGATCGTCGCTGGGAACATGGGGGGCCGTCGTCCTGACGGCGGCCCTCGCCGTTGCCGCGCCGGCGGCCTTCGCCGACGTGCGGGTGGCCGGAACCGTCTCCGACGACAATGGCACGGCCCAGTTCACCTGCTTCGGCACGCCGACCTGCAGCGGCACGATCTCGGTGATCATCAATCACCACGGCTGCTCCAACAGCTTCAGCTTCAGCGCCGACCTTACCGTAACCGGATTCGACCTTTCGCATCCGGGATCGCCCTCGGGCACGGTCACGATCTCCGCCCAACAGTCCGGCACGATCAACAATCCGGACGGAACCTGCACCTACCAGATGGGGGGCGGCGCGACATGGCCGTACACCGCGACGTGGGACGGGACCTCCGGCACGATCACCATCGTCCCGACCGACGGGTCCGGCCCCAAGACGGGGACCTTCAGCGCGAGCGGCGTCGCGGCCGCCCCGGTGTTCCCGATGACGGTGAGCGGGTCGGTCACGCCCGCCGCCGCCGACGTGGACGCCACCATCCAGCCGCGGCCGCAGGACGTGGGAACCACCGGCAGCATCTTCGTGTTCGCGCACGCGCCCTCGAACCTCGTGATCGGCGGCAAGCGCGCCGCGGTCGGGAAGAGCGGGATCGGGGGACCCAAGGACGACGCGATCGTCTGCGTGCTCGCCCAGGTGAGCTCGAGCGGGCAGCTGGTGGCGGTTTCCGCCTCCACGATGCAGGCCTACCTCACGGGCGTGCTCTCGGCGCAGTCGCAGGCGGTCACCATCCTCAACAACGTCCCGACGACGAACGTCGCCGGCGCGACGATGTACGTGGGCTACGGCTCGAGCGCGGCGAGCATGATATCCGGCGGCGTCTACCAGGCGGCGATCACGATCCCCGGGGCGGTGCAGTGCATCGCGAGCCTCGCCTCGGCGCCGGCGCCCGAGTCGCCCGGGGCATTGACGGGCCTGTGGTGGAACTCGGGCGAATCGGGCTGGGGCGTCCACTTCACCCAGCGGCGCAACCTGATCTTCGCGGCGTGGTACACGTACGACGGATCGGGCAATCCCAAGTGGTACGTGGCCTCCGACTGCGCGATGCCCGCGGGCTCGACCGGGGTGACGGGGACCTGCAACGGCACGCTCTACGAAGTGGGCGGCCCCGCCTTCTTCGGCGCCTCCTTCGACCCGAGCCTCGTGCACGTGGCCGCCGCGGGAACCCTGCAGGTCGCCTTCCAGGACGCGAACAACGCCTCCATGAGCTACACCGTCGCCGGGCAGACGAGGACGGTTGCGATCACGCGCCAGCCGCTCGCCGCGGGAAGCGTCCCTCCCGCGGTCGACTATTCCGATCTGTGGTGGAACCCGAGCGAGTCGGGTTGGGGCCTGGCGATGGCGCAGCAGTACGGCGTGATCTTCCTCGCCTGGTACGTCTACGACGCGAGCGGCAAGCCCGTCTGGTACGTGGCCTCGGACTGCGTCGTGAGCGGCAGCAGCTGCTCGGGGACGCTCTACCGCACGACGGGCCCGCCCTTCGGGCCCACCTTCGATTCCACCCAGATCAAGGTATTCGAGGCGGGCAGCGTCCTCGTGAGCTTCATCGACGCGAACAACGCCGTGCTCTCCTACACCGTGGACGGCGTGAGCGCCACCAAGACGATCACGCGGCAGGTTTTCTAGTTCCGGGAGGCGGGGGGAACCGGACCGGGAGCAACAAATGCGAAGGGCCCCCAATTCGGGAGCCCTTCGCATTTGCTGGTGGAGGCGGGGGGAATCGAACCCCCGTCCGCAAGCCTTCCACAGTCAGTTCTACATGCTTAGCCAGGCCATTTGGTTTAACCACCGCCCCGCAGACCGGCGAGCTGGGCGATGTCGAGCCACCTTCGATTTAGCGCCGAGCGAAGTGGCCCCGCTCACCGCGATCTCATGAATATGACTCTGCGTCCGTTGTACAACCCGGCCGGGCGCATGAGCACACCCGGGGCAGAGTCCGGCCGGTATTAGGCGGCCAGAGCGTAGCTGTCGTCGTTGGCGACTATGTGTCGTACGGCTGGATTTACGAGGTTTTCCGTCCCTCGGCATGCCCTGCGCTGCTTCCGAACCCGCGTCGAAACCGGGTCGCCCCCTTGAAATCGCGAGTTGCAACGATGAGTATACGGCACTGTCGACGTGGGGACGGTCCCCGCGACTTTCAAGGATCGCCATGACCCCGCTCAGGATCGTCGCCGTCGTGCTCATCGTCGCCGGCGCGCTTGCCCTGGCCTACGGCCATTTCAGCTACACCAAGGAGACGCACCACACGAAGCTGGGGCCCTTCGAGCTCTCCATGAAGGAGCAGCAGGACGTCGCCATCCCGCAGTGGGCGGGGCTCGCCGCGATCGCGATCGGCGTGGTGCTCGTCGTGCTGGGCGGCAAGGGGCGCAAGTAGCGCTCGCGCCCTAGGCGCCGCGCGCCCACACCCACTGCGCGATCGCCCGGGGCGAGCCGACGATCTCGTCGGCGCCCCAGAGCGCCGGCGGCGGTCCGTCGCCGAGGTACCCGTAGCCCGCGACGATGACCGGCATTCCCGCTGCGCGCGCGGCCTGCACGTCACGCTCGTCGTCGCCCACGTAGAGCGTGCGCATCGGCACCACGCCCATCGTCGCCGCCGCGTGCAGGAGCGGATCGGGGAACGGTTTCGGGCGCTGGCAAGTGTCGCCGCCCACGACCACCGCCACGCGCTCCCCGAGGCCCAGCGCGGCGAGGAGGGGGCGCGCGAACCGCTCGAACTTGTTGGTGACCACGCCCCAGGGGAGTCCCCGCGCCTCGAGCTCCTCGAGCAGCTCGTCCATGCCCGGGAAGAGGCGCGTGCCCACGCAGAGGTTCTCGCCGTAGAGCGCGAGGAACTCGTCGCGCAGCTCGCGGAAGCCCTCGTCCTCGGGGCGCAGGCCGAAGGCCGCGCCGATCATGCCGCGCGCGCCCCTGGAGACGAACGGCCGCATCGCCTCGGTCGCAACGGCCTCGAGGCCGCGCCGCTCGCGCATGCGGTTCACGGTGAGCGCCATGTCGGGCGCGGTGTCGGCGAGCGTCCCGTCGAGGTCGAAGAGGACCGCCTCGATCACTTCCGGCATGCGATGAGGTAGTTCACGTCCACGTCGTGCCCGAGCGAGTAGCGCTTCGAGAGCGGGTTGTAGGTCATGCCGGTGATGTCGGCGACGGTGAGGCCCGCGGCGCGGCAATCGGCCGCGAGCTCCGAGGGACGGATGAAGCGTGCGTACTCGTGCGTTCCGCGCGGCAGGAGCCTCAGCACGTACTCGGCACCCACGATGGCGAAGAGGAACGACTTGGGATTGCGGTTGATCGTCGAGAAGAAGACCCATCCGCCGGGGCGCACGAGGCGCGCGCACGCGGCGACCACGCTCGGGGGCTGCGGGACGTGCTCGAGCATCTCCATGCAGGTGACCACGTCGTAGCTTCCCGGGGCCGCGGCCGCGAGGTCCTCGGCCGACGAGAGGCGATAGTCCACGGAGCTGCCGACCTCGAGGCGGTGGAGCATCGCGACCTTCAGCGCCCGCTCGGCGAGGTCGATGCCGGTGACCTGCGCGCCCTTCGCGGCCATGGCCTCGGCGAGGATGCCTCCGCCGCAGCCCACGTCGAGCACGCGCTTGCCGGCGAGCCCCTCCGCGAGGCGCTCGATGTGGCCCAGGCGCAGCGGATTGATCTCGTGCAGCGGGCGGAACTCGCTCGTGGGGTCCCACCACCGGTGGGCGAGCGAGCCGAACTTGGCGAGCTCCGCGGGATCGAAGTTCGCGCTCATGCGAGCCTTTCCTGCCACCACAGCGCGCGGTCGCGCAGGTCCTGCTCGTCGAGCCCCTGCAGGCGGCGCTCGACGAGCCGCGCGCGCCCCGCGATCCACACGTGCGTCACGTGCTCGCGCCCGGCGGCGTAGACGAGGTGCGAGGCGGGATCGAAGCAGGGCAGCGTTTCGATCGCCGAGAGGTCCACCGCGGCGATGTCGGCGGACTTTCCGGGAACGAGGGAGCCGATGCGCGCCTCGAGGCCCAGCGCCTTCGCGCCCTCGAGCGTGGCCATCTCGAGCGCCTCCATGGCGCTCACGACCGCGGCGTCCCCGCTCGTCACCTTGGCGAGGAGGGCCGCGTTGCGCATCTCGGTGAGCACGTCGAGCCGGTTGTTGCTCGCCGCGCCGTCCGTGCCCACGCCCACGCGGATGCCGCGCGCGCGCATCTTCGCGACCGGCGCCGCACCGCTCGCGAGCTTCATGTTCGAGGACGGGCAGTGCGCCACGCTCACCCCCTCGCGCGCGAGGAGATCCAGCTCCGCCTCGTCGAGGTGCACGGCGTGGACCGCGACGAGCCGCGGCCCCACGAGGCCGAGCGCGCGCAGCCGCTCGAGGGGGCGCGCGCCGTGGCGCGCGAGGCCCTGCTCGACTTCCTCGCGCGTCTCGTGAACGTGGGTGTGGATCGGGACATCGAGCTCCTCGGCGAGCACCGCGATGCGCCGGAGCGTCTCGTCGCCCACCGTGTACGGCGCGTGGGGGGCGAAGGTGAACGCGAGGAGCGGCTCGCCGCGGTAGGCGTCGCGGGTGGCGAGGCCCTTCTCGAGATAATCCTGCGCATCGTGAGCGTACGCGCTGGCGAACTCGATCGCAATCATGCCGAGCGAGGCGCGCATGCCCGCGCGCAGCGCGGCGCGCGCCGCCGCGCCCGGGAAAAAGTACATGTCGTTCACGCAGGTCACGCCCGCGCGCATCATCTCCGCCATGGCGAGGAGCGTCCCGTCGTGCACGAAATCGTCGCTCACGTGGCGCGACTCCGCCGGCCAGATGTGCTCCTCCAGCCATTGCATCAGGTGCCGGTCGTCGGCGAGCCCGCGCAGCAGCGCCATGGCGGCGTGGCAATGCAGGTTCACCAGGCCCGGGAAGAGAACGTGGCGGTCGAGCTCGACCACCTCGCGCGCGGCGTAGCGCGCGCGCGCCTCGTCCGAGGGGAGCACCGCCACGATCGAGCCGTCGCGCACCGCGACCGCGTGGCGCGCGAGCACGCGCCGCGGCTCCACGGGGATCACGTGCGCGGCGAGAATCAGCGTGTCGACGGGTTCCATGCCGGGACGCCGAGGGCGATTCGGGGACCGAAGGCCATGTTGCAACAAAAAACCCCGCCGCAGCGGGGTTTTCTGCCGATCCGCGAGGCGGTTACTCTTTCACGCCCCGGAATTCGATGTCCACGCGGCGGTTCTTCTGGCGGCCCGCGGCGGTCTTGTTGGTCGCGACCGGCTGCGTCTCGCCCTTGCCGATGGTGGTGACCTTCGAGGCGGGGATGCCCTTGCTCACCAGGTAGGCCTTCACGGCGGCGGCGCGGCGCTCCGAGAGCTTCTGGTTGTACTGCTCGGTGCCGATGGAGTCCGTGTGGCCGGTGGCGATGACCATCTCGAGGTCGACGCCGCTCAGCTTCCCGAGGGCCTCGTCGATCGCCTTCTTGCCGTCCGGACGCACGACCGACTTGTCGAAGTCGAACAGCGCGTCGGCCTGGATCACGACGGACTGGCGCACCGAGGACGGCGCGGCGGCGGACGGGGCAGGAGTCGGTGCGGCGGACGGGGCGGGCGCTTCCGGAGTCATCGCGGGCGCAGGCGCGGCAGGCTTCGGCGCTTCCTTCTTGCCCTCGCATTCCGGCAGGACGACGCCGGAGGTCACGACGCAGTTGCCCGAGGCGTCGCGGACGGCCTTGCCGGACGAATCCTGGAGGTCAGGGGTGAAGTCGGCGTACGCGGAGCCGGCAGCGAGCGCGCAGAAGGCGCAGGCGAGCGTCAGCTTCGAGGAAATCTTCATATTGGGAACTCCCGAGAGAGAAGAGAGATTTGGATGGTTGTTCTGCGGTTTTTGGGTTCTCTGTGGGCTCGCCGCCCGGAAACTGCACCGCATCATCATACACAAACAGGCCCTTTCTTCACAACACGATGGCGGTTTTCGCAACAGCGTTGGGCCGGTTCGTTGCGATTTCGCGACACCCTCTTCCCGCGCTCGGTCGGCGTGGAACGCGCCGCCCGCTTGTGCTAGAATTCAGGATTGGCATTTCGCCATATTCTTCCTTAAAAACAGGTATTTAGGCCGCCGAAAGCCGGCGCGCGGCCGCCCAGGACACCGATGGAATCGTTCGCCAAGGAAACCCACCCGATCAGCCTCGAGCAGGAAATGCGCCGCTCGTACCTCGACTACGCGATGAGCGTCATCGTGGGGCGGGCGCTTCCCGACGTGCGCGACGGGCTCAAGCCCGTGCACCGGCGCATCCTCTTCGCGATGAACGAGGCGAACAACGTCTGGAACCGGCCCTACGTGAAATGCGCGCGGGTCGTGGGCGACGTGCTCGGCAAATACCACCCGCACGGCGACACCGCGACGTACGAGTCCCTCGTGCGCATGGCCCAGGACTTCTCGATGCGCTACGCGCTCGTCGACGGGCAGGGCAACTTCGGCTCGGTCGACGGCGACTCGGCCGCGGCGTATCGCTATACCGAATGCCGCCTGCAGAAGATCGCGGGGGAGCTCCTCGCCGACATCGACCGCGAGACCGTCGACTTCGTCCCGAACTACGACGGCAAGGAAACGGAGCCCGCGGTCCTGCCCGCGAAGTTCCCCAATCTCCTGGTCAACGGCTCCGCGGGCATCGCGGTCGGGATGGCGACGAACATCCCGCCGCACAACCTGGGCGAGGTGGTCGACGCGTGCCTGCAGCTGCTGAAGGATCCCGAGACCCCGATCGCGGAATTGATCAAGATCATCCCGGCGCCGGATTTCCCGACCAAGGGGATCATCTACGGCGTGGCCGAGGTGCAGGAAGGCTACCTCACGGGCCGCGGGCGCGTGGTGATGCGCGCGCGCACGCACGTGGAGGACCTGGAGAAGGGCGGGCGCGAGGCGATCGTCGTCGACGAGCTTCCCTACCAGGTGAGCGGCGACCAGCTGCTCAAGCGCATCGGCGAGCTCGTGCACGAGAAGAAGCTCGAGGGCATCTCCGACCTGCGCAACGAGTCCGACAAGAAGGGCATGCGCCTCGTGATCGAGCTCAAGCGCGGCGAGGTGTCCGAGATCGTGCTGAACAACCTGTACAAGAACACGCAGATGCAGGAGACGTTCGGCATGAACATGGTCGCGCTCGTCGACGGCCAGCCGAAGCTGCTCAACCTCAGGCAGTTCCTCGAGGCGTTCCTGCGTCACCGCCGGGAGGTCGTCACGCGCCGCACGGTGTTCGAGCTGCGCCGGGCGCGCGAGCGCGCCCACGTCCTCGAGGGCCTCGCGGTGGCGCTGTCCAACGTCGACGAGGTGATCGCGCTCATCAAGGCGGCGCCGACTCCCGCCGTCGCCCGCGAGCAGCTGATGGGCCGCGCGTGGCGCTCGACGCTCGTCGAGGAGATGCTCGCGCGCGCCACGGCCGAGCAGTACCGGCCCGAGGCGCTCGCCAAGGAGTTCGGCCTCGCCGGCGAGGGCTACCGCCTCTCCGACGTCCAGGCGCAGCGCATCCTCGAGATGCAGCTGCAGCGGCTCACGGGCCTCGAGCAGGACAAGATCGTGTCGGAGTACCGCGAGGTGATCGCCGCGATCGAGGACCTGCTCGATATCCTGGTGAGGCCCGAGCGCGTGACCCGCATCATCTCGGAGGAGCTCGCGGAGCTCAGGCGCGAGTTCGGCGACGCGCGCCGCACCGAGGTCGTGGTGAACGGCGAGGAGCTGCAGACCGAGGACCTCATCGCCGCCGAGGACGTGGTGGTCACGCTCTCCCACGCCGGCTACATCAAGAGCCAGCCGCTCGACGAGTACCGGGCCCAGAAGCGCGGCGGGCGCGGCAAGCAGGCGGCCACCACCAAGGAAGACGACTTCATCGAGAAGCTCTTCATCGCCAACACGCACGACTACGTGCTGTGCTTCTCGAACAAGGGCAAGGTCTACTGGATCAAGGTCTACGAGGTGCCGCAGGGCAGCCGCGCGAGCCGGGGCAAGCCCATCGTGAACCTGCTCAAGATGGACGAGGACGAGCGCATCAACGCGATCCTCCCGGTGCGCGAGTTCCGCGAGGATTCCTACGTCTTCTTCGCGACCCAGGAGGGCGTGGTGAAGAAGACGGCGCTCGCCGATTTCTCGCGCCCCAGGCCCTCGGGCATCATCGCGGTGGACCTGGACGAGGGTGACCGGCTGATCGGCGTGGCGGTGACCGACGGCAAGCACGACGTGATGCTCTTCTCCGACGAGGGCAAGGCCGTGCGCTTCGACGAGAACGACGTGCGGCCGATGGGGCGCGGGGCGCGCGGGGTGCGCGGCATGAACCTCGCGAAGGGCGGCAAGGTGATCGCGCTGCTGGTCGCGGAGGACGAGAGCCAGAGCGTGCTCACGGCGACCGAGAACGGCTACGGCAAGCGCACGCCGATCTCCGAGTACACGCGCCACGGGCGCGGCACCCAGGGCATGATCGCGATCCAGACCTCGGAGCGCAACGGCAAGGTCGTCGCCGCCACCCTCGCCTCGACCGAGGACGAGATCATGCTCATCACCTCGGGCGGCGTGCTCATCCGCACGCGCGTGGCGGAGATCCGCGAAATGGGCCGCTCGACGCAGGGGGTCACGCTCATCAACCTGGCCGAGGGCGAGAAGCTCTCGGGGCTGCAGACCATCATGGACCGCGACGACGAGAACGGCGACAACGGCAACGGCGGCGGCCACCACGGAAACGGGGGAGGCAACGGCGAGGCGGGCGGCGCTGCGTCGGGCGCGGCGGACGGCAATGGCGAGAACCTCCCGCACTAGGCCCCCGGCGCGCATCCACAACTTCGGCGCGGGGCCGGCCACCATGCCGGTGGAGGTGCTCGAGAAGGCGAAGTGGGAGCTCGTCAACTGGCACGAGGCCGGCATGTCGGTGATGGAGATGAGCCATCGCGGCAAGGAGTTCGTCGCGATCGCCGCCGAGGCCGAGGCGGACCTGCGCCGGCTCGCCGCCGTCCCCGCGAGCCACAGGGTCCTGTTCCTCCAGGGCGGGGCCACGCTGCAGTTCTCGGCGGTGCCCATGAACCTGCTGCGCGGGCGCAAGGTGATCGATTTCGTGAACACCGGCGAGTGGTCGAAGAAGGCGATCGCGGAGGCGCGCAAGTTCGCCGAGGTGAACGTCGCCGCCTCGAGCGAGGACCGCAGCTTCACCTACGTGCCGAAGCAGGCGGCGTGGAAGCGCTCGAAGGACGCCGCCTACCTGCACATCTGCTCCAACGAGACGATCGGCGGCGTGGAGTTCCACTGGACGCCGGACACCGGCGAGACCCCGCTCGTCGCGGACATGTCCTCGCACATCCTCTCGCGCCCCATCGACGTCGCGAAGTACGGCCTCATCTACGCCGGCGCGCAGAAGAACATCGGTCCCGCGGGGCTCGTGGTCGTGATCGTGCGCGAGGACCTCCTCGGCCAGGCGCTTCCCGAAACGCCGAACGTGCTCAACTACAAGTTGCAGTCGGAGGCGGATTCCATGCTCAACACGCCGCCGACCTTCTCGGTGTACCTCGCGGGCCTCACGTTCAAGTGGCTCCTCGAGCGCGGCGGGCTGGCGGGCATCGAGAAGCTGAACGTGCGCAAGGCGAAGCTGCTGTACGACTACCTCGATTCCCAGGATTTCTACTCCAACCCGGTGGCGAAGGAGGACCGCTCGCGCATGAACGTGCCCTTCCGGCTGCGCGATTCCGGGCTCGACGCGAAGTTCCTCGCCGCCGCCGAGGCGCGGGGCCTGTCGCAGCTGAAGGGGCACCGCTCGGTGGGAGGCATGCGCGCCTCGATCTACAACGCCATGCCCCTGGAAGGCGTCGAGGCGCTCGTCGCCTTCATGGAGGAGTTCCGCCGCGCCCACGCCTGAGCTGAGCGCGCGCCGCACGGCACGCCCCGACCGCATGAGCGAGAAGTACCGCATCGCCGTCTACAACGCGATCTCCGCCCGGGGGCTCGAGCGCTTCCCCGCGACCGCCTACGCGGTGGGCAAGGGCCTCGCCGACCCCGACGCGATCCTGCTGCGCTCCCACGTGCTGCAATCGTCCGAGATCCCGCCCTCGGTGAAGGCGATCGGGCGCGCCGGCGCGGGCGTGAACAACATCCCGGTGGACGAGATGAGCCGGCGCGGCGTCCCGGTGTTCAACGCGCCGGGCGCGAACGCGAACGCCGTGAAGGAGCTGGTGCTCGCGGGGATGCTGCTCGCCGCGCGCAACGTCGTCCCCGCGGTCGCCTACGTGCAGGGGCTCGCGCCCGCGGCGGACTTCGACCGGCGCGTCGAGGACGGCAAGAAGCAGTTCGCGGGCTTCGAGCTGCCGGGCCGCACGCTCGGCGTGATCGGGCTGGGCGCGATCGGGGGGCTCGTCGCCGACATCGCGATCCGCCTCGGCATGAAGGTGCAGGGCTACGATCCGGAGATCACGGTGGACAACGCCTGGCGCCTGCCCGCCTCGGTGAGGCGCGCCTCCTCCATCGAGGAGGTGCTCAGGAGCTCCGACTTCGTGAGCCTGCACGTGCCCCTCGACGAGCGGACCCGCCACCTCGTCGACGCGGGCCGCCTCGCGCACGCGCGCCGCGGGCTCGTGCTGCTCAACTTCTCGCGCGACGCGGTGGTGGACGAGGAGGCCGTGCTCGCCGCGATCGGCGAGCGGCGCCTGCGCGCCTACGTGTGCGACTTCCCCAGCCCGCGCCTGCAGGGCGCGCCCGGCGTGGTCGCGCTGCCGCACCTCGGGGCCTCCACGGAGGAGGCCGAGGAGAACTGCGCGGTCATGGTGGCCGACGAGCTGCGCGACTTCCTCGAGGAGGGCACGATCCGCAACGCGGTGAACTTCCCCGGAGTCGACATGGCGCGCGAATCGCCGCACCGCATCGCCATCGCGAACGCGAACGTGCCCAACATGGTCGGCCAGATTTCGACTACGATGGCGCAGGCCGGCCTCAACATCCACAACATGGTCAACAAGTCGAAGGGCGAGATGGCGTACACGCTGGTCGATCTCGACAGCGCCGCCGCTCCCGAGGTCGTCGCCCGCATCGCGCGCATTCCCGGCGTCCTGTCGATCCGCTGCGTTCCGACCCCCGAGCGGCCCGCGCCATGAGCGAGGCGAAGCGCGCCGGCCCGGCGCCCGCGGGCGAGCTCGAGCGTCTGCGCGAGGCGATCGACCGCGTCGACGACCGCATCCTCGAGGCGCTGAACGAGCGAGCGCGGCTCGCGCGCGCCATCGGCACGCTCAAGGTGGGTCAGGCCTACCGGCCCGAGCGCGAGGCGCAGGTCCTGCGCCGCGTGAAGGAAGGCAATCCCGGGCCGCTCGCCCCCGAGACGGTGGCGCTGCTCTTCCGCGAGATCATGTCGGCGTGCCTCGCGCTCGAGCGGCCGATCACCGTGGCCTACCTCGGGCCGCGCGGCACCTTCAGCGAGCGGGCGGCGCTCAAGCATTTCGGGCTCGCCGCGGAAGCGGTGCCGGTGCCCTCGATCGACGAGGTGTTCCGCGAGGTCGAGTCGGGGGCGGCGGACTTCGGCGTGGTCCCCGTGGAGAACTCCACGGAGGGCGCCGTGGGCCGGTCCCTCGACCTCATGCCCCAGAGCCCGCTCCAGGTCTGCGGCGAGGTGATCGTGCGCATCCACCACAACCTGATGATGAAGGATCCCCCGCCCGGCGCCTCCGGCGGCGCGGGGGCGCGGCCCGACTTCTCCGCGATCCGCCGCGTCTTCTCCCACGGCCAGTCCCTCGCGCAATGCCACGAGTGGCTCAACATGAACCTGCCCGACGCCGAGCGGGTCGCCGTGGCGAGCAACGCCGAGGCCGCGCGCCGCGCCTCCGAGGAGCGGGGGTCGGCGGCGGTCGCGGGCGACATGGCCGCGGAGCACTACGGGCTCGCGATCCTCTCCACCAACATCGAGGACGAGCCGAACAACACCACGCGCTTCCTGGTGCTCGGCGCCTACGAGCCGAAGCCCACGGGCCGCGACAAGACCTCGCTCGTGCTCTCGGCGCGCAACCGCGCCGGCGCCGTCTACGAGATGCTCACGCCGTTCGCGCAGCGCGGCGTGTCCATGACGCGGTTCGAGTCGCGGCCCTCCCGCGTGGCGCTGTGGGAGTACCTGTTCTTCGTGGACATCGAGGGGCATCGCGACGACGTGAACGTCGCGGCGGCGCTCGAGGAGGTGGGACGCATCGCGGGCTTCCTCAAGGTGCTCGGGTCCTACCCCATGGCAGTGATCTGAGGCGGGCGCGAGGGACATGGACGGAAAGGGCGAATCGGTCGGCATCCGCGAGCTCGCGCCGGCGCACGTGCGCGCGATCGCCCCCTACGTGCCGGGCAAGCCCATCGCGGAGACGGCGCGCGAGCTCGGCATCCCGGAGGCCGACATCCTCAAGATGGCCTCCAACGAGAACCCGCTGGGCCCGTCGCCGAAGGCGCTCGAGGCGATCCGCGGCGCGCTCGCCGAGCTCAACTACTACCCCGACGGCAGCGGCTTCGACCTCAAGGCGGCCCTCGCGCGCAAGCTCGGCGTCGCCCCGGCGAGCCTCGTCCTGGGCAACGGCTCGAACGACGTGCTCGAGCTCGCGGCGCGCACCTTCCTCACGGCGGCGGACTCCGCGGTGTACTCGCGCCACGCCTTCCTCGTCTATCCGCTCGTGGTGCAGGCGATCGGCGCGAAGGGCATCGAGGTGCCCGCCGCGCGCGGCTACGCGCCGGACCTGGAGGGCATGGCGCGTGCGGTGCGCCCCGACACGAAGATCGTCTTCCTCGCCAATCCCAACAACCCGACCGGCACCTTCAACGCCTGGGACGAGGTGCGCGGCTTCGTCGAGCGCATCCCGCGGCGCGTGCTGGTGGTCCTGGACGAGGCCTACGGCGAGTACCTGCCGCCGGAGCTCGCCTCGCCGACGGTCTCGTGGATCGCGCGCTTTCCCAACCTCGTGGTGTCGCGCACGCTATCCAAGGCCTACGGGCTCGCGGGGCTGCGCATCGGCTACGGCGTGGCGCACCCCGAAGCCGTGGAGGTCATGGACCGCGTGCGCCAGCCCTTCAACGTGAACCACCTCGCGATGGTGGCGGCGCGCGCCGCGCTCGACGACGAGGCGTTCATCGATAGGAGCCGCGCCGTGAACGCCGCGGGCCTCGAGCAGCTGCGCGCGGGCTTCGAGCGCCTCGGGCTCGAGTACATCCCGACGCGCGGGAACTTCGTCACCGTGCGCGTGGGCGACGCCGCGCGCGTGTTCCAGGCGCTGCTTCGCGAGGGCGTGATCGTGCGCCCGATCGCCGGCTACGGGCTCCCGGAGCACCTGCGCGTCACCGTGGGGCTGCCGGAGCAGAACGCGCGCTTCCTCGCCGCCCTCGAGCGGGTGCTGCGGGGCTAGAGGATGCGGCGCCTCAAGCGACTGGCGGTGGTGGGCGTGGGGCTGATCGGCGGCTCCCTCGCCCTGGCGCTGCGCCGTGCGGGCGCGGCCGCATCCATCGTGGGCTTCGACCGCGACGCCCAGGCGCTCGAGCGCGCGGTGGCCCTGGCCGTGATCGACGAGGCCGCCGCCTCGGCCACCGAGGCGGCGCGCGGCGCCGAGCTGGTGGTCGTCGCGGTCCCCGTGCGCTCGGTCGGGCCGGTGCTGCACGACGTTGCGCTCGCGCTCGAGGCGGATGCGGTCGTGACCGACGTGGGCAGCACGAAGGAGGAGGTCGTGCGCATCGCGCGCGAGGAGCTGCGCGAGCGCTTCGCGCGGTTCGTCCCCGGGCATCCCATCGCCGGGCGCGAATCGAGCGGCGTGGAAGCGGCCGTGGCGGACCTCTTCCGCTCCGCGCGCGTGGTGCTCACGCCGGCGGCCGAGACCGCCGGGGACGCGCTCGAGCTGGTGCGCGGCTGCTGGGAGGCGGCCGGCGCGCGCATCGCCACCATGGCCCCGGAGCGGCACGACCGCATCTTCGCCGCGGTGAGCCACCTGCCGCACCTGCTCGCCTTCGCGCTCGTCTCCGAGATCGCCTCCCGCGAGGACGCGACCGAGCTGCTGGGTTTCGCCGCCGGCGGCTTCCGCGACTTCACGCGCATCGCCGCGAGCTCGCCGGAGATGTGGCGCGACATCGCGCTGCAGAACCGCGCCGCCCTGCTCGAGGAGCTCGACCGCTACGGCGCGCGCCTCGCGGTCTTCCGCGAGCTCGTCGCGCTCGGCGACGGGCCGGGCATCGAGCGGCTCATGACCGAGGCGCGCACGGCGCGCCACGCCTGGGGCGCGGGCCACCGGCGCCCCGCCTCGAACGAATAGCGTGGAATTCCTCGACCTTCCGCCCGTGCGCCGGGCCGCGGGAACGCTTCGGCTGCCCGGCTCGAAGAGCATCTCGAACCGCACGCTGCTGCTCGCGGCGCTCGCGAGTGGCACGACGGAGCTGCGCGACCTCCTCGACTCGGACGACACGCGCGTGATGCGCGAGGCGCTGGGCGCGCTCGGCGTGCGCCTGGAGCCGCTGGGGGGCGTCGAGCGCGTGCGCGTGCACGGGATCGGCCACGCGGGGGGCTTCCCGGTGAAGCGCGCGGAGCTCTTCCTCGGCAACGCGGGCACGGCCTTCCGGCCCCTCACGGCGGCCCTGGCGCTGGCCGACGGCCACTACGTCCTCACGGGGGTGGCGCGCATGCACGAGCGGCCGATCGGCGACCTCGTGGAGGCGCTGCGCGAGGCGGGCGCGCGCATCGAATGGCGCGGCAAGGAGGGCTATCCGCCGCTCGCCATCGCGCCGCGCGCCGGGCGGGGAACGGGGACGGTGCGCGTGCGCGGCGACGTCTCGAGCCAGTTCCTCTCGGCGCTGCTCATGGCGCTCGCCTGGGCGGGCGAGGGCGCGCGCGTCGAGGTCGAAGGCGAGCTCGTCTCGAAGCCCTACGTCGAGCTCACGCTGGGCCTCATGGCGCGCTTCGGCGTCGAGGTGCGGCGCGAGGGCTGGAGCGCCTTCGAGATCGCCGCGGGGAGCGCCTACGCTTCTCCCGGATCGGTCGCGGTCGAGGGAGACGCTTCCTCCGCCTCCTACTTCCTCGCCGCGGGCGCGCTCGGCGCGGGTCCCGTGCGCGTGCAGGGCGTGGGCCGTTCGAGCCTGCAGGGCGATGTCGGCTTCGCCCGCGTGCTCGAGGCGATGGGCGCCTCGATCGCGATGGGCGAGGACTGGATCGAGGCTTCCCGCCCCGCGGCGGGGCGCGCGCCCCTGCGCGCCATCGACATGGACATGAACCGCATTCCCGACGCGGCGATGACGGCCGCGGTGCTGGCGCTCTTCGCCGACGGGCGCACGGTGCTGCGCAACATCGCGAGCTGGCGGGTCAAGGAGACCGATCGCATCGCCGCGATGGCCGCGGAGCTGCGCAAGTTCGGAGCGGCCGTCGAGGAGGGCGCCGATTCCCTCGCCGTGACGCCCCCGCCCGGGTTCGCCACGGCTCCCGCCGCGACGACCGGCCCGGTGGCGGTCGCCACCTACGACGACCACCGGATGGCCATGTCCTTCGCCCTTGCCGCCTTCGGGCCGCTGCCGGTGCGCATCCTCGATCCCGGCTGCGTGGCGAAGACCTTCCCCTCCTTCTTCGACGCGTGGAGCGCCCTCGTCTCCGCGCCCGCCGCGGGAGACGTGCGGCAAGGGCAGTCCGCGGTCGCCCCCGGCGAGCTTTCCGACGTCCCGGTGATCGCGATCGACGGTCCGTCGGCGAGCGGCAAGGGGACCGTGGCCGCCCTCGTGGCCGCGGCGCTCGGCTTCCACTACCTGGACAGCGGCGCGCTCTACCGCCTCGCCACCCTGGCAGCCCTCGAGGCGGGATCGGACCTGGAGGACGAGGCGGCGCTCGCAGGGGCCGCGGCCGCGATGGACGTGCGCTTCGCGGGCGACCAGGTGTTCCTCGGCGGCCGCGACGTGACGGAGCGGCTGCGCACGGAGGAGGTGAGCGCGGCCACCTCCCGCGTGGCCGCCCGGCCCGCGGTCCGGCGCTCGCTCCTCGAGCGGCAGAGGGCGTTTCGCCGTCCTCCGGGGCTGGTGGCCGAAGGGCGCGACATGGGCGCCATCGTGTTCCCCGACGCCCCTCTCAAGGTGTTCCTCACCGCCGACCTGGCCACCCGCGCCGAGCGACGGCATAAGCAGTTGATGGAAAAGGGAATGTATGCCAAAATGCCGGATGTCGTGGAGGAACTGCGGCGCCGCGACGAGCGCGACTCATCGCGCGCCGTTGCGCCGCTAAGGCATTATCCCGACGCGATTTTTCTCGATACCACCGGGCTTTCCGTCGACGAGGCGGTACGAAAGGTGCTCGACTGGTGGCGCGAAAGATCGCCGCGACCGGGCCGGGACGTCTCCCGGAAGCCGTAAGCCCAAGGTGCCAGGGGGTCGGCGCGACAAGCCGACCCGCCGGGCGTTCTTCAACAACGGCCGCGAGGCCGTCCATCCGAAAGCCGCTTTCTCATGCAGTCCCGACCCCAGACCCAAACCACCCCCGCCACCGAGAACTTCGCCGCGCTCTTCGAGGAGAGCCTCTCCCGCCAGGAGATGCGCGTCGGCGAAGTGATCACCGCCGAGGTCGTCTCCGTCGACCCGAACGTCGTGATCGTGAACGCGGGGCTCAAGTCCGAAAGCACCATCTCCACGGAGGAATTCAAGAACGATCGCGGCGAAGTCGAGGTGAAGCCCGGCGACTTCGTCTCGGTCGCGATCGAGGCCCTCGAGGACGGCTTCGGCGCGACCAAGCTCTCGCGCGAGAAGGCGAAGAAGCTCGCCGCGTGGTCCGAGCTCGACCAGGCCCTGGAGACCGGCAAGGTCATCACGGGCGTGGTGTCCGGCAAGGTGAAGGGGGGCCTCACCGTCATGGTGAACGGCATCCGCGCCTTCCTGCCCGGCTCGCTCGTGGACCTGAGGCCCGTGAAGGACACCTCGCACCTCGAGGGCAAGGAGCTCGAGTTCAAGGTGATCAAGCTCGACCGCAAGCGCAACAACGTCGTGGTCTCGCGCCGCGCCGTGATGGAGGAGACGGCCGGGGTCGAGCGCCAGCAGCTGCTCGAGACCCTGAAGGAAGGCGCCGTCGTGAAGGGCGTGGTGAAGAACATCACCGACTACGGCGCGTTCGTGGACCTGGGCGGCATCGACGGGCTCCTGCACATCACCGACCTCGCCTGGCGGCGCGTGAAGCACCCCACCGAGGTGCTCGCCGTCGGCGACGAGGTCACCGCCAAGATCCTCAAGTTCGACGCCGAGAAGAACCGCGTGTCGCTGGGCCTCAAGCAGCTGGGCGAGGACCCGTGGATCGGCATCTCGCGCCGCTACCCGCAGGGCACGCGCCTCTTCGGCAAGGTCACCAACATCACCGACTACGGCGCGTTCGTCGAGATCGAGAGCGGCATCGAGGGCCTGGTGCACGTCTCCGAAATGGACTGGACCAACAAGAACGTGCACCCCGCCAAGGTCGTGTCCCTGGGCGACGAGGTCGAGGTGATGATCCTCGAGATCGACGAGGACCGCCGCCGCATCTCGCTCGGCATGAAGCAGTGCATGCCGAATCCGTGGGAAGAGTTCGCGATGAACCACAAGAAGGGCGACCGCGTGAAGGGCGTGATCAAGTCGATCACGGACTTCGGCGTGTTCATCGGCCTGCCGGGCAACATCGACGGCCTCGTGCACCTTTCGGACCTCTCCTGGCATTCCTCCGGCGAGGAGGCGGTGAAGGCGCTCAAGAAGGGCGACGAGGTGGAGACGGTGGTGCTGTCCATCGACGTCGAGCGCGAGCGCATCTCGCTCGGGATCAAGCAGCTCGAGGGCGACCCGTTCGGCAACTACGTGGCCTCGCACGACAAGGGCAACGTCGTGAAGGGGACGGTCAAGTCGATCGAGCCCAAGGGCGCCGTGGTCGAGCTCGACAAGGACGTGGAGGGGTACCTGCGCGCCTCCGAGATCGCCCGCGACCGCGTCGAGGACGTGAGGACGCACCTGCGCGAGGGCCAGGCGATCGAGGCGGTCATCATCAACATCGACCGCAAGAGCCGCTCGATCCAGCTGTCCATCAAGCAGAAGGACGCGGCCGAGGAAGCCGCCGCCCTGCAGAAGCACGCCGCCGAATCGAGCGCGAGCGCGGGAACGACCAACCTGGGGGCGCTGCTCAAGGCCAAGCTCGGCGGCAAGGACAAGGAGTAGGGCGATCAATACCGGGGGGGAGAATCGCGCCATGACGAAGTCACAGCTCATCGAGCTGCTGAGCGCGCGCCACAGCCAGCTGGCCCCGAAGGACGCCGAGCTCGCGGTGAAGACGATGCTGGACGCCATGGCGCAGACGCTCGCCTCCGGCAACCGCATCGAGATCCGCGGGTTCGGGAGCTTCGGCCTCAACTACCGGCCCCCGCGAACCGGTCGCAATCCGAAGACCGGCGAGCGGGTCCAGGTCCCGCGCAAGTACGTGCCGCACTTCAAGGCCGGCAAGGAGCTGCGCGAGCGGGTCGATTACCACGAGGGATGATGCGCCCTCGCGGACGGCGTACGGCGAGCGGGCCCCTCGGGGCCCGCTTCTTTTGCGCGGCCCGACCCGGGGCGGGGCCCTCGGCGCGGGGGGTAGAATAACGGCCGGCCCGCGCCCCTTCCGCCATGCAAGCACTCATCTGGATCGTCCGCCTCCTCGTCGTGCTCTTCCTCGTGTGGTTCGCGGTGAAGAACGCGCAGCCCGTCTCGATCCACGGCCTGCTCGACCAGGCGTGGGAGGCCCCGCTCGTGTTCGTGCTGCTCATCGCCTTCGTGGTGGGGATGGTGATCGGGCTGCTCGCGTGGGTCCCGACCGTGGTGCGGCAGCGCCGCGAGATCGGGCGGCTGCGCAGGACGGCCGCGCAGCTCGCGGCGATGCCCGCGCCGCCCGCGCCGGGCGGGCCGCCGGCCGCCGAGCCGGGCGTGGGGACCCATGGAATTTGAGTTCTGGTGGCTGCTCGCCCTGCCGGTGTTCTTCGGCATGGGCTGGGTGGCGGCCCGCGTGGACCTGAAGTCCCTGCTGTCGGAATCGCGGGCGCTGCCGTCGTCGTACTTCCGCGGCCTCAACTTCCTCCTGAACGAGCAGCCCGACAAGGCGATCGAGTCGTTCCTCCAGGTGGCCAAGGAGAACCCCCAGACCGTGGAGCTGCAGTTCGCCCTCGGCAGCCTCTTCCGGCGCCGCGGCGAGGTGGACCGCGCGATCCGCATGCACCAGGACCTGGTGAACCGCGAGGACCTCCCGCCCGGGCAGCGCCGCGAGGCTTCCTTCGAGCTCGCCGAGGACTACTTCAAGGCGGGGCTGCTCGAGCATGCCGAACAGGTGCTCGCGCCGATGGGCGAGGCCGATCCGTCGCCCGAGGTGCACCGGCACCTCCTCGACATCTACATCCAGGAGAAGGACTGGGAGAAGGCGATCGGCGCGGCCAAGAACCTCGAGGTGAGCGCCAAGCGCAACTACCAGCGCGAGATCGCCAACTACTACTGCGAGCTCGCGATCACGGCCCACGTGCACGGCCGCCAGCCGGAAGCCGAGGGGCGCCTGCGCGACGCCCTCGAGGCGAACCGCAAGTGCGTGCGCGCGAACCTGCTGCGCGGCGAATGGCTCGCGCGCGAGGGGCGCCACGAAGAGGCGATCGCCGCGTGGAAGGCGATCGAGCACCAGGACCCGGCGTACTTCGGCCTTGCCGCCGAGGGCATGCTCGAGAGCTACAAGGCGCTCGGCCAGCTCGGCGAGGGCCTGAGCCTGCTGCGCGGGCTCCAGCACCGCTACCCGGGCCTCGACCTGCTGAACGTCGTCTATCAGGCCACCGCCGAGCACGAGGGCGACGAGGCCGCCTGGCGGCTGGTGCGCGACGAGGTCCGGCGCAATCCCACGCTCGTGGGGCTCGACCGCCTGATCGACGCCGAGCTCGTGCGCGCGCCGCCCGAGCGGCGCCAGGACCTGCAGCTCATGAAGAACCTGGTGCACTCGCACGCCCAGGCGCTCGCCGTCTACCTGTGCTCGAACTGCGGCTTCAAGGCGCGCCAGTTCTTCTGGCAGTGCCCGGCGTGCGGCGGATGGGAGACGTTCCCGCCCCGGCGCACGGCGGAGCTCGACAGCCCCGGGCGCCACCTCGCGAGGATGCAGATTGGACAATAAGCGCCTCATCGTCCCGCTCGACCTTCCCGACGCGGCCTCGGCGCTCGCGCTCGCCGCGCGCCTCGATCCGAAGCTCTGCCGGGTGAAGATCGGCAAGGAGCTCTTCGTGGCCGAGGGGCCCGCGGTCGTGGCCCGCGTGCAGGAGCGCGGCTTCGAGGTGTTCCTCGACCTCAAGTTCCACGACATCCCGGCGACGGTGGCGGGCGCGTGCCGCTCCGCCGCGCGACTCGGCGTTTGGATGATGAACGTGCACGCGAGCGGCGGCGAGGCGATGATGCGCGCCGCCCGCGAGTCGATCGCCGGGCTCGCGCGGCCTCCGCTGCTCGTGGGGGTCACGATCCTCACGAGCCTCGGGGACGTGGACCTCGGCCGCATCGGCTTCTCGGGCACCGTGCTCGAGAACGTCGAGCGCCTCGCCCGCCTCGCGCGCGCCTGCGGGCTCGACGGCGTGGTCTGCTCGGCCGAGGAGGCGCCGGCGCTGCGCCGCGCCGCAGGGCCGGATTTCAAGCTCGTCACGCCGGGCATCCGGCTCGTGGCGGGCGAGCGCCACGACCAGTCGCGCGTGGTGACCCCCGTCGAGGCGGTGCGCCTCGGCGCCCACTACCTCGTGGTCGGGCGCGCCGTCACGCAATCGAAGGATCCCGCGGCGACCCTCGAGTCGATCCGCGCGTCGCTCGAGGAGGCGAGGACCGCATGAAAGTGAGCATCATCGGGACCGGCTACGTGGGGCTCGTGACGGGGGCCTGCCTCGCGGACGTGGGCAACCACGTGCTGTGCCTGGACGTGGACGAGCGCAAGATCGGCATGCTGCGCCGCGGCGAGGTCCCGATCTTCGAGCCCGGGCTCGCGGAGCTGGTGCGCGCGAATGCCGCGGCCGGGCGCCTCGCGTTCACCACCGACGCGCGCGAGGGGGCGCTGCACGCGCGGGTGCAGATGATCGCGGTGGGCACCCCGCCCGGCGAGGACGGCTCGGCGGACCTGAAGTACGTTCTCGCCGCCGCGCGCTCGATCGCCGAGCACATGGACGGGCCGCGGGTGATCGTGGACAAGTCCACGGTGCCCGTGGGCACGGCCGACCGGGTGCGCGAGGCGGTGGCGCAGGCGCTCGCCCGGCGCGGCGCGAGCCATCCCTTCGCGATGGTCTCCAACCCCGAGTTCCTCAAGGAGGGCGCGGCGATCGAGGACTTCATGCGCCCCGACCGCATCGTGATCGGCGCCGACGACCCGGAGGCGATCGCCGCCATGCGCGAGCTCTACGCGCCGTTCCAGCGCAACCACGAGCGCCTGCAGGTGATGGACATCCGCTCCGCCGAGCTCACCAAGTACGCGGCCAACGCGATGCTCGCCACGCGCATCTCGTTCATGAACGAGCTCGCCCTCCTCGCCGAGCGGCTCGGTGCCGACGTGGAGCACGTGCGCGTGGGCATCGGCTCGGACCCGCGCATCGGCTACCAGTTCCTGTACCCCGGCGCGGGCTACGGCGGGTCGTGCTTCCCGAAGGACGTGAGCGCGCTGCTGCGCACCGCGGAGGAATCCGGCGTCGAGCTCAAGGTGGTGCGCGCGGTGCACGAGGCGAACGAGCGCCAGAAGGGCGTGCTCGCCGAGAAGATCGTGCGCCGCTTCGGCGACGGGCTCGCCGGGCGGCGCTTCGCGGTCTGGGGCCTCGCCTTCAAGCCGAACACCGACGACATGCGCGAGGCGCCCAGCCGCGTCGTGGTCGACGCCCTCATGCGCCGCGGGGCCTCGGTCGTGGCCTACGACCCGGTGGCGATGGAGGAGGCGCGCCGGATCTACGAGGGCGTGCACGCCGTCTCCTTCGCGCCCTCGGCGATCGAGGCGGCGCGGGGCGCCGACGCGCTTGTGATCATGACGGAGTGGAAGGCGTTCCGCAGCCCCGATTTCGCCGAGCTCAAGGCGGCGCTGCGCGAGCCGGTCATCTTCGACGGGCGCAACCTCTACGAGCCGGACGCGGTGCGGGCCCAGGGATTCGAGTACCACGCCATCGGCCGCTTTCCCGAGCCGGCGCTGCGAAGCGCCGCCCACTAGGCCCATGAGCGACGCGACGCTCCCCGACTTCTCCCGCGCGCGCATCCTGGTCGCGGGCGACGTGATGCTCGACCGCTACTGGTTCGGCGACGTGAGCCGCATCTCGCCCGAGGCGCCCGTGCCCGTGGTGCACGTGAAGCGCACCGAGGAGCGCCCGGGCGGCGCGGCGAACGTGGCGCGCAACGTGACGGCCCTGGGGGCGCAGGCGACGCTGCTCGCCGTCACGGGCGCGGACGAGGCGGCGGCCTCCCTCGAGGTCCTGCTCGCGGCCGAGCACGTGAAGAGCTCGCTGCACCGCGACCCGCAGCTCTCGACCACGGTGAAGCTGCGCGTGATCGGGCACCAGCAGCAGCTGCTGCGCATCGACTTCGAGCGCGCGCCGAGCCACGAGGCGCTCGCCGCGAAGCTCGACGAGTACGAGCGCCTGGTCGATGCGGCCGACGCGGTCGTTCTCTCCGACTACGGCAAGGGCGGGCTCGAGCGCGTGCAGGAGATGATCGTCGCCGCGCGCCGCCACGGAAAGCCCGTGCTCGTCGACCCCAAGGGGTGGGACTACGCGCGCTACCGCGGGGCGACGCTGCTCACGCCCAACCGCGCCGAGTTCCGCGAGGTCGCGGGACGCTGGAGCGACGAGGCCGACCTCGCGCGCCGCGCCCAGAAGCTGCGCGCCGAGCTCGAGCTCGACGCGCTGATCGTCACCCGCAGCGAGGAGGGGATGTCGCTCTTCACCGCGGCCGAGAGCCGCCACGAGCCCACGCGCGCGCGCGAGGTGTTCGACGTGAGCGGCGCGGGCGACACCGTGATCGGGGTGCTCGCGCTCATGGTGGCCGCCGGTGCGGGGCTCGCCGCGGCGATGCGCGTGGCCAACCACGCCGCGGGGATCGTCGTGGGCAAGCTCGGCACGGCGGTCGTCCACCGCGACGAGCTCGCCGCGAGCCTTGCCGGCCACGCCTGAAGGGAAACGGGAAACCATGGCACTCGTCGTCACCGGCGCCGCCGGCTTCATCGGATCCAACCTCGTGAAGGCGCTCAACGCCCGCGGCGAGGCGGACATCATCGCGGTCGACAACCTCGAGCGCGCGGCCAAGGTGGCGAACCTCGCCGACTGCGAGATCGCCGACTACCTCGACAAGCGCGATTTCCTCGAGCGCGTGGCGGGCGGGCGCTTCGACGCCCGGGTCGCGGCGGTGCTGCACCAGGGCGCCTGCTCCGACACCCTGGAGACCGACGGCCGCTACATGATGGACAACAACTACCGCTACTCCCTCGCGCTGCTCGACTGGTGCCAGGCCCGCGGCGTGCCGTTCATCTACGCCTCCTCGGCCTCGGTATACGGCGCGGGGCGCGTGTTCCGCGAGGCGCGCGAGCACGAGCGGCCGCTCAACGTCTACGGCTACTCGAAGTTCCTCTTCGACCAGGTCGTGCGACGCCGCCTCGGCGGCGCGCAAAGCCAGGTCGCCGGCTTCCGCTACTTCAACGTCTACGGGCCGCGGGAGGCGCACAAGGCACGCATGGCGTCGGTGGCGTTCCATTTCTTCGACCAGTACCGTGCGGAGGGACGCGTGAGGCTCTTCGAAGGCAGCGACGGCTACGGCCCGGGCGAGCAGGTGCGCGATTTCGTGTCGGTGGAGGACGCGGTCAAGGTGAACCTGCACTTCCTCGACAACCCGGGGCTCCGGGGCATCTTCAACGTGGGGACGGGGCGCGGCGAGACCTTCAACGCGGTGGCGCGCTCGACGATCAACGCGCTGCGCGCGGCCCGCGGCGAGGATCCGCTGAGCCTCGCCGAGCTGCGCGCGGCCGGGGCGATCGAGTACATCCCGTTCCCGCCGCAGCTCGTGGGCCGCTACCAGAGCTACACTCAGGCCGACATGACGGCGCTGCGGACCGCGGGCTACGGGACGCCCTTCCTCGCCGTCGAGGAGGGGGTTGGGCGCTACGTCGCGGCGCGGCTCGCCGCGGAGGGCGGGCGATGAGGCGGGCGCCATTGCTCGGGATCGCTGCGCTCCTCGCGCTCGCCGGGTGCGCGGCCGCGCCGGCGGTGGAAGGGCCGCGCGAGGTGCCGCTCGCCAATGCCGGTTTCGAGCAGGCGCCGGTCTCCCCGGACTGCCCGCCGGGCTGGTTCTGCGCCGCGCGCGCGACGCCCTACTCGTTCCGTTTCTTCCTCGACGGATCGAGCCCCGCCGAAGGCGTGCGCAGCCTCTGCATCGAGCCGGTCGGCCACGAGCCCTGGGCCTATGCGACCCAGTCGATCCCCGATCGCGGGCTGGGCGGCCACCGCGTGCGTTTCTCGATGTCGGTGCGTGTGGACGGGGTCACCGGGCGCGGCGGCGGAATCGTCGCGCGCGCCCACGACGGCCACGGCCGGACGATCGCCTACGCGGAGCGGCTCGTGACGGGCACCGCGGGCTGGAAGAGCCTCTCCCTCGAGCTCGACGTCCCGCCCGGCGCGAACGATGTGGAGGTGGGGGGGCTGCTCGACGGACGCGGGCGGGTCTGCGTCGACGAGGCGCGCCTCGCCGTCGTGCGATGACGTACCCGACGCTCGAGCAGTTCGTCGGTGGCACGCCGCTCGTGCGCCTGCAGCGCATCCCCGGCGCCACGTCCAACGTCCTGCTCGCCAAGCTCGAGGGCAACAATCCCGCCGGCTCGGTGAAGGACCGGCCCGCCCTGTCGATGGTCCTCGGCGCCGAGCGCCGCGGAGAGATCCGCCCCGGCGACACGCTGATCGAGGCCACGAGCGGCAACACCGGGATCGCGCTCGCGATGGTGGCGGCGATGCGCGGCTACCGCATGGTGCTGGTGATGCCGGAGCACCTTTCGGTCGAGCGGCGCCAGACCATGACCGCCTTCGGCGCGCGCTTCGTCCTCACGGCCGAGAAGGGCGGCATGGAGCTCGCGCGCGATACCGCCGAACGCATGCGGGAAGCGGGCGAGGGCGTGATCCTCGACCAGTTCGCCAACCCCGACAACCCGCTCGCGCACTACACGGGCACGGGCCCCGAGATCTGGCGCGACACCGCCGGGAAGGTCACCCATTTCGTGGCGACCATGGGCACCACCGGCACGATCATGGGCTGCTCGCGCTTCCTCAAGGAGAAGAACCCCGCGATCCAGGTGATCGGCGTGCAGCCCGCGCCGGGCTCGCAGGTGCCGGGCATCCGCAAGTGGCCCGAGGCGTACCTGCCGAAGATCTTCGAGCGCTCGCGCGTCGACCGCGTGATCGAGGTGACGCAGGCCGAGAGCGAGGAGATGGCCCGCCGCCTCGCCCGCGAGGAGGGCATCTTCGCGGGCGTGTCCTCGGGCGGCGGCCTCGCGGCGGCGATGCGCCTGTCGGCCGAGGTCCGCGACGCGGTGATCGTGCACATCGTGTGCGACCGCGGCGACCGCTACCTCACCACCGGCGTCTTCCCCGCCTGAGGCGATGGCGCCCATCCTCGTCTTCGACATCGAGACGGTCCCGGACGTGGCGGGTCTGCGCACGGTGTGGGGCCTCGCCCCGGAGGTGAGCGACGAGGCGGTGGTGGAGCTCGCGGCGCAGCGGCGGCGCCAGACGACGGGCAGCGACTTCCTGCCCGCGCACCTGCAGCGCGTGGTCGCGATCTCGTGCGCGCTGCGCAGCCGCGACGAGCTGCGCATCTGGTCGCTCGGCTCGCCCGGCGACGGCGAGCGCGAGATCGTGCAGCGCTTCTTCGACGGCATCGAGAAGTACACGCCGCAGCTCGTCTCGTGGAACGGGAGCGGATTCGACCTGCCGGTGCTGCACTACCGGGCGCTGTTCCACGGCGTGGCGGGCGCCCGCTACTGGGACCTCGGCGAGGGCGACCGCGAGTTCCGGTACAACAACTACCTCGGCCGCTTCCACACGCGCCACATCGACCTCATGGACGTGCTCGCCGGCTACACGAGCCGCGCCTGGGCGCCGCTCAACGAGATCGCGCAGCTGTGCGCGCTGCCGGGCAAGCTCGGCATGGACGGCTCCCAGGTGCACGGCGCGTGGCGGCGCGGCGAGATCGAGGCGATCCGCAACTACTGCGAGACCGACGTCGCCAACACCTACGCGCTCTTCCAGCGCTTCCAGCTGATCCGGGGGCACCTCACGGCCGAGGCGCACGCTCGCGAGGTGGAGATGCTGCGCGGCTGGATCGCGGGCCAGGCCTCGCCCCACTGGCGGGAGTTCCTCGCCGCGTGGAAGTGAGCGCGCGAAAGGCGACCGGGACCGGCTATCTCCTGAACGGCGTGCGCTCGGCGAGCTCGTCCACGTAGGCCGCGATTCCCGCCCCCTCGCGCCCGAGGTACTCGTCCACGGCGCGGTTGAAGGCGGGATGGGCGAGCCAGTGGAACGAGCGGGTGGCCTCGGGAAGGAACCCCCGCGCGTGCTTGTGCTCGCCCTGGGCCCCGCCCTCGAAAAGGGGGATGCCGCGCTCGATGCAGAACTCCATCCCCTGGTAGTAGCACGCCTCGAAGTGCAGGCCCGGCACGTGCTCGACGCTGCCCCAGTAGCGCCCGTACAGGGCGCCGGCGCCGAAGAGGTCCAGCGCCGCGGCCACGGGGCGCCCTTCGCGCTCGGCGAGGACGAGCAGGAGCCGGTCGGGCATGCGCTCGGCGATCATGCCGAAGAAGCTCCGGTCGAGGTAGGGGCTGGAGCGATGCTCGCGGTAGGTGCGGCGGTAGCAGCGGTAGAAGAAGTCCCAGTCGGCCGCGCTCGCCTCGCCTCCGGCCAGGCGGCGCAGGCGCACGCTCGAGGCGGCCACCTTGCGCCGCTCCTGGCGGATCTTCTTTCTCTTGTCGTGCGAGAGCTCCGCGAGGAACGCCTCGAACGAGGGGTAGCCGGGATTGCGCCAGTGGAACTGGACCGCCCGGCGCTCGAGCAGCCCCAGGGAGCGCAGCGCGCGCGCGTCCTCCTCGCGGGGGAAGAGCACGTGCAGCGAGGACACCCCGGAGCGGCGCGCGAGGTCGAGCATCGCGCGCGCGAGCCGCTCGCGCGTGCCTTCGTCGTCGGCGATCAGGCGCGCGCCGGTGGCGGGCGTGAACGGGACCGCGCACACGAGCTTCGGGTAGTACGCGAGCCCGTGGCGCTCGTAGGCCTCGGCCCACGCCCAGTCGAAGACGTACTCCCCGAAGGAATGGGACTTGGTGTAGAGGGGCGCCGCGCCGACGAGGCGCTCGCCGTCCCAGAGCGTGGGGTAGCACGGCGCCCAGCCGCTCGCGCCCGAGGCGCAGCCCGTCCGGTGCAGGCTGTCGAGGAACGCGAACGCGAGCGTCGGGTTGCCGCCGGCGAGCGCGTCCCACCGGAGCGGGTCCACGCCGTCCAGCGTCTCGAGGATTCGGAGGGAATGCGCCACGTCGATATAATTGGGCCTCGTCCGATTCTAGCCGCTCGCCGGCCCCTCCCGACCCCGCATGAAGATCGCCGTCGCCCAGATCAACACGACCGTGGGCGACTTCGCGGGCAACGCGGACCGCATCCGGCGCTCCATCGAGGCGGCGCGCGCGGCTGGGGCAGCGCTGGTGGTGACGCCCGAGCTCGCGCTCTCGGGCTATCCCCCCGAGGACCTGCTGCTGCGCGACGACTTCTGCGACCAGTGCCAGGCCGAGCTCATGAAGCTCGCCCCCTATTGCCTGGACCTCGCCGTGGTCGTGGGCTACCCGCACCGCGAGGGCCGCACCCGCTACAACGCCGCCGCCGTGCTCCGCGGCGGGCGCATCGAGTCCGTGTACTTCAAGCAGCGCCTGCCCAACTACCGGGTGTTCGACGAGAAGCGCTACTTCGACGTGGGCAACCGGCCCTGCGTCTTCGAGGTGCAGGGGCGCCGCATCGGCCTCACGATCTGCGAGGATCTCTGGTTCCCCGAGCCCGGCGCCCAGGCGAAGGCGGCCGGGGCGGAGCTGCTCCTGTCGATCAACGCCTCCCCGTTCCACCGCGCGAAGCTCGCCGAGCGCTACGAGATCATGGGCGCGCGCGTGCGCGAGACGAAGCTGCCGCTGCTCTACGTGCACTGGACCGGCGGCCAGGACGAGCTGGTGTTCGACGGGGCCTCCTTCGCGCTCGACGCCGAGGGGATGCTCTCCTACCAGGCCGAGACCTTCCGCGAGTCGGTCGACATCGTCGACTACGAGGGAACGGCGGTGCGCGGCCCGATCGCGCCGCCCCTCACGGAGGAGGAGACGATCTACCGCGCGCTCATGACGGGCGTGCGCGACTACGTGGAGAAGAACCGCTTCCCGGGGGTGCTGCTGGGCCTCTCGGGCGGGATCGACTCGGCGCTGGTGCTCGCCGTGTGCGTGGACGCGCTGGGGGCCGAGCGCGTGCACGCGGTGATGATGCCCTCGGACTACACCGCCTCCATGAGCGTGGAGGACGCGCGCGAGATGGCGCGCATCCACGGCGTGAAGTACACCGAGGTCGCGATCCGCCCGATGTTCAACGCCTTCCGCGCGGCGCTCGCGCCGTCGTTCGACGGGCGCCCCGAGGACACGACCGAGGAGAACCTCCAGGCGCGCATCCGCGGCACGCTCCTCATGGCCTTCTCGAACAAGTTCGGCTCCATCGTCGTCACGACCGGCAACAAGAGCGAGATGGCCACGGGCTACGCCACGCTCTACGGCGACATGGCCGGCGGCTTCGCCGTGATCAAGGACATCGTGAAGACGCTGGTCTATCGCCTGTCCAACTGGCGCAACTCCAAGGGCCGCGTGATCCCGCAGCGCGTGATCGACCGCCCGCCCAGCGCGGAGCTCAGGCCCGGGCAGACCGACCAGGACACGCTGCCTCCCTACGAGGTGCTCGACGCGGTCGTCGAGCGCTACATGGAGCGCGACATGTCGCCCGAGCAGATCGCGGGCCTGGGATACGACATGGAGGCGGTGCGCCAGGTCGTGCGCCTCATCCAGAGGAACGAGTACAAGCGCCGCCAGGCCCCGCCCGGCATCCGCATCACGCCGCGCGCGTTTGGCAAGGACTGGCGCTATCCGATAACATCCGGGTTCCGTCCGTACGCCTAGCGCCCCAGCGCCATGAAGAAGATCGAAGCGGTGGTGAAGCCCTTCAAGCTCGACGAGGTGCGCGAGGCGCTCTCGGAGATCGGGGTGACCGGCCTCACGGTGACCGAGGTGAAGGGCTTCGGGCGGCAGAAGGGCCACACCGAGCTCTACCGGGGCGCGGAGTACGTCGTGGATTTCCTGCCCAAGGTGAAGGTCGAGGTGGTGATCCCCGACGCGCTGCTCGACAAGGCGATGGAAGCGATCGTGGCTGCCGCGCGCACGGGCAAGATCGGCGACGGGAAGATCTTCGTGTTCGACGTGGGCCAGGTGCTGCGCATCCGCACCGGGGAAACCGGCGAGGACGCGGTCTAGGCCGCGCAGGACCTTTGCTGTATCCTAGCGCCACCGCGCCAGGGGGGGAGAACTAACAAATGCTTCTCGCCGCTTTCTACGTCTTCGCGATCGCCGCGATCATCCTTCACTACACCGGGCACCTCAAGCGGTGGAACTGCGAGTGGGTGTTGATCGTGCTCGCGATCGCGGTGTTCCCGGCCGTGCTGTTCCTCTGATCGTTCAGCCGAGGCGGGCGCGCGGATCCTGGCGGTAGAAAAGCCGCAGCTGCTCGTAGACGGCGGGGTAGGCCGGGGCGAGCAGCTCGGGCGTCTCGAAGAAGGCCTCCGAGGCCACGGCGAAGAACTCGCCGGCGCTCTCCGCCGCGTAGGGGTCGATGGGCAGCGCGTCGAGCGCGGCCTGGGCGCGGCGCCGCGGCAGCCGCTCGGCCGCCTCCACCCGCGCCACGAAATTCCGGTACGCCGCGCTGAAGGCCTCCTTCCAGGCCGTCGCGCTCATGCCCGCGTGCAGCGGCGGGAAGCCGTTCGGATCGCCGCTGCGCATGTCGAGCTTGTGGGCGAACTCGTGGATCACCACGTTGTAGCCCGCGACCCGCGAGGATTCGTCCGCGGCCAGCGCCACGTCCTCGTACGAGAGGATCACCGGGCCGCCGAGCCACGCCTCGCCGGCCATCGGGTCGGCGGTGAGGTGCACGACGCCGGCCTCGTCCTCCACCTCGCGCTCCGGAACGAACTGGGTGGGGTAGACGATGATCTCCGACCAGCCCTCGTACCACTCGATGCCCAGCTCGAGCACGAGGATGCACGCCTGCGCGGCGACGCCGACGCGCATCGCCTCGTCGAGCTGGAAGCCGCCGGCGCCCGAGAAGTGCTTGATGGCGAGGAAACGCTCGCACAGCGCGCGCAGCCGCTCCGAATCGTCCGGGGCGAGGCCGCGCATGAAGAGCCACGGCGCGGTCGAGCGCGCCCAGAGCGCCGCATCGATGGGAACGGTGGCGGCACGGCGGCCGCGGCGCAGCCACGAGAACATCAGGGGGGCGCGGCTCCCAGCCGTTCCACGGCGCCGGAGCCGGAGACCGACTTGCGGATCGCCGGATCGCCGAAGTAGCGCACCGAGCCCGAGCCGGAGATCGCCGCCTCGAGCGACTCGTGCACCCACGCGGCCACGTCGGCGGAGCCCGCGATGCGCACCGTCGCGCGCCGCGCCTCGAGGCGTGCCAGGTTGACTTCCCCGGCCCCGGCGACGCTCAGGGCGACCACGCGGGCGCGGCCCGCCGCGCTCAGGTGACAGTGGCCGCCCAGGTGCGCGTCGAGCTCGTCCACGGCGGTGGCCGGAAGGAGCGCGCTCGCCGAGCCCGCGAGCCTCAGGGCGAGCCGCCCGGCCTCGAGGTGCGCGGCGTGCAGGGCGGCGGAACCCGTCACGGCGACCGAT
>Ga0187776_10000142_pt1 | contig 35077 bp, 32 predicted proteins | sample 0216_BV02_MP12_2_FD_132426 | JGI IMG/M metagenome (GOLD analysis project Ga0187776, IMG submission 132426) | Tropical peat soil microbial communities from peatlands in Department of Meta, Colombia - 0216_BV02_MP12_20_MG | ecosystem: Environmental > Terrestrial > Soil > Wetlands > Peat | place...
CACTCCTCGGCGCTGCGGCTCTCGGGGTCGCGCGGCCGCGCCGGATAGCCGAAGGAAAGGATCGCGCGCACTTCGCCGCCACAGATCTCCGCCGCGGCATCCGCGTCGCGCACGCCGTTCGGGCACGAGACGACTCCGTCACCCCACGCGGCGAGCATCATGTTCTGGACGCAGCGGCCGGCGTCGAAGCCGCTCACCTCACCGACGACAGCGACGACGAGCGCGGCCGTGTGGACGTTCGCCGGCGCGTAGACCGCCTCGGCGAGGTGGTCTCGAGCCTGGCCGGAGACGACCACGAACTCCCAGCGCTGCCGGTTCTTCGAGCTGCCGGAGAGCCGGCCGGCATCGAGGATCCGCTGTCGTACCTCGGCTGGGACCGGCGTGTTCGCGTAGTCGCGCTCGTCGCGCTTCGAGGCGATGGCGAGATAGGGATCCACCGCCGACGTGACGCGCTACTCGCGCAGGAAGGAGGGAACGTCCAGCTGGCTCTCGCCCTGCGGGCCGGGCTCGCCCTGCTCCTGCCGCTCGCCGCCGAACTCGGCGCCACGCGAGCGCCGTCCGCGGCCGCCGAAGCCCGTCGCGACGACGGTGACCCACACCTGCCCGTTCAACCGGTCGTCGACGGTCGCGCCGAAGATGATGTTCGTGTCGTCGGTCGCGGCCGCCCGGATCACCTCGGCGGCGTCGTTCACCTCGACGAGCGACAGGTCGTCTCCGCCCGCGATCGAAAGGAGGATCCCGCGCGCACCCGTGATCTCGGCGTCGATCAACGGCGAGCGCAATGCACGTTCCGCCGCCTCCCGCGCGCGACCCTCCCCCTCCGAGGAGGAGAAGCCGATGCCCATCAGCGCCGTGTCGGAGTCGGACATGATCGTGCGCACGTCCGCGAAGTCGAGGTTGATCAGCCCGGGCATCGTGATCAGGTCGCAGATTCCCTGCACCCCCTGGCGGAGTACGTCGTCGGCCACCTTGAACGCGTCGAGCATGGAGGTCGACTTCTCGAGCACCTCGAGCAGGCGGTCGTTCGGGATCACGATCGTCGTGTCGCACGCGGACCGGAGATCCACGATCCCACGCTCGGCCTGGCTGCGCCGCTTCGTCCCTTCGAACCGGAACGGTGTCGTGACGATGCCAACCGTCAGCGCGCCGATCTCGCGCGCGATCCGGGCGACGATCGGCGCCGCGCCGGAGCCGGTGCCGCCGCCCTCTCCGGCGGCGACGAAAACCATGTCCGCGCCCCGCAGCTCCTGCTTCAGCTCGTCATACGCCTCGTCGGCCGCGCGGCGCCCGACATCCGGGTCGGAGCCTGAGCCGAGCCCCTGGGTGAGCTCGCGGCCGATGTGGATCTTCACGGGCGCGTCGCTCGTGTGGAGGGCCTGGATGTCAGTGTTGACCGCGACGAACTCGACCTGACTGATCCCTGCGTCGATCATGCGGTTGACGGCGTTGAGCCCGGCCCCGCCGACACCGACGACCTTGATCACCGCGAGGTAGGCGCCGGCGTCGGGGCTGCTGCGGTGCAAGCGCGCCGCCGACTCGGGCAGCGGCTCGAGGTAGCGGGAGACCGGAGGCAGGTCGGCTGGTCGGAGGTCCGGCGCCGGAGGAGGCAGCGGATCCGGGTCGGGCGACGGAGCGGGAGGCTGCGGATCCGGCAGCGGCATCGGCTCGGGCGACGGCGTGGGCGGCGCCGGCGCCTCGACGCCCGACTCCTCCCAGCTCGGGACGTGCTCGACCGTGCGCTCGTCCGGCTCGGCGGGCGCCGCCGCAGCGGCCGTCGCGGCGTCGTCGGGCGGCGGCTGCTGGCCCTCGCCGCGCTGCTCCGCCTGCTGTTGAGCCGCCTCGGTCGCGCGGAACAGCTCCGCTAGCGGGCCTTCACGCATGCTGGCGCGCCGACGCGCCATCGAGCACCTCCTTCGCCAGGTCACGGTACATCGACGCGGCGTCGCCGGTCGGGTCGTACTTGAAGATCGACTGTCCCTTCACGGGAGCCTCCGCGTAGCGCACCGTCTTGCGGATCTTCGTGTTGAGCACGAGGTCGCCGAAGTTCTCCTTCAAGATCTCGACCGCCTCCCGCGAGTGGAGGAGCCGCCGGTCGAACATCGTGGCGAGGATCCCCTGGATCCCGACGTGCGGGTTGAGGTTCTCGCGGATCATCGAGAGCGTGTTCTCGAGCTGGACGAGGCCGCGCAGCGACAGGTACTCGCACTGGACGGGGACGATCACGCCGTCGGCTGCGACGAGGGCGTTGATCGTGAGCAGCCCGAGCGAGGGCGGCGTGTCGATGAGGACGTAGTCGTAGCTCTCGCGCACCGGCGCGAGGGCCTTCTCGAGCGCGCGCTCGCGGCCAATCATCGAGGCGAGCGCGAGCTCGGCGCCGGCGAGGTCGATCGAGGAGACGGCGACGTCGAGCTCGTTCGAGCGCACGATCTCGGTGATCGGCAGCCGGTGGACGAGGACGTCGAACATGGAGCGGTCGATCTCGTCCGGGTTCCAGCCCTGCGACATCGTCAGGTTGCCCTGGGGGTCGAGATCGACCAGGAGCACGCGCAGCCCCTGCTCGGCGAGCGCCACCCCGAGGTTGAGCGTCGTCGTCGTCTTCGCGACACCACCCTTCTGGTTGGCGAAGGCGATGACCGTGGCCATGTCCGGACCCTTATCTTGCGCTCGCTCGCGCGAGCGCGGTAGCAACCGCGTCAACGCCATCCCGGCTGACCTTTCGTAGCGCTGTAGTCGACTCCTGCTTCGTTAGTTTCCCTGGCGTGGAGCGGAAATGGCGCGTTCTCATCGTGGTGTGCGTGGCGGTTTTCATGCTGCTACTCGACATCACGGTAGTCAACGTCGCGCTGCCCAACATCGAAAGGGAGCTGCACACCTCCTTCACCGACCTGCAGTGGGTGGTGGACGCGTACGCGCTGACCCTGGCGGCGATGATGCTCAACGCCGGCTCGCTCGGCGACCTGCTCGGTCGCAAGCGCGTCTTTCTTTCCGGGGTCGTGCTGTTCACGATCTCCTCCGCCTTCTGCGGCGCGGCGACCACACCGCTCTGGCTGATCCTCGCGCGCGGCGCCCAGGGGATCGGTGGCGCTGCGATGTTCGCGGTGTCGCTCGCGATCATCTCCCAGGAGTTCTTCGGCCGCGAGCGGGGCACCGCGTTCGGGATCTGGGGCGCAACAGTGGGGCTTGCGGTGGCGATCGGACCGCTGGTCGGCGGCGCGCTCACGACGTACGTCGGCTGGCGCTGGATCTTCTTCGTCAACATCCCGATCGGCGTGGCCTGCGTCGCCGGCGGAGTGCGCGAGCTGCGCGAGACGCGCAACGAAGAGCACGGCGGCTTCGATCTCCCCGGGCTGCTGACGCTGACGGCGGGGCTGTTCTCGCTCGTCCTCGGGCTCCTCCGCGGCAACGATTGGGGTTGGTCGAGCGGGCGCGTGATCGGCCTCTTCTTGGCCGCGGCCGTCCTGCTCGGGGCCTTTGCGGCGATCGAGCTGCGGCAGGAGTCTCCGATGCTCGACTTCCGCCTCTTCAAGGTGCCGACCTTCACGGGGGCGCAGATCACGGCTTTCTCGATCTCGTCCGGGCTGTTCGCCCAGTTCCTCTTTCTGCCGCTCTACCTCGAGAACGTCCTCGGTTACTCGGCGGTCGCGACCGGTGTCCGCTTCCTGCCGCTCTCGCTGCTCGCGTTCTTCGTCGCGCCGATCTCCGGGCGGCTCTCGACGCGTGTCCCCGTGCGGTTCCTGCTCGCCGGCGGGCTCGCACTGTGCGGGGTGGCGCTGCTGCTGATGTGGGGCATCTCCGTGGACTCGGGCTGGACGACGCTGCTCCCCGGCTTCCTCGTCGCCGGCGTCGGCATCGGCCTCGTCAACCCGCCGCTCGCCTCGACCTCCGTCAGCGTCGTCGAGCCGCAACGCGCGGGGATGGCGTCGGGGATCAACAACACGTTCCGGCAGATCGGGATCGCGACCGGGATCGCCGCGCTGGGCGCGGTGTTCCAGAACCGGATCACGTCCCACATCGCCGCGTCCGGACTACCGCAGCGGGTCGTACATCCCTTTGCAGAGGCGGTGTCTTCGGGCGCGACACAGCAGGCGCTGCAGGCCGTTCCGGCGCCGTTTCGGTCGGACGCCAAGACGCTCGCCGACTCGGCCTTCGTCAGCGGCCTCGACGCGATCCTCGTCGTCGCCGCCATCGTGCTCTTCGCGGGCGCCGTGCTCGCGTTCGTGCTCGTGCGGCAGCGCGATTTCGTGGCGACCGGCGCGCCGGTCGCCGCGGAGGCCGATTAAGCCGCCGCTTCGGCCCGGACCAGACGCGGGCGCAGGCGGAGCGCCAGCTGCCACGCCGCGATCAGAAGGATCACGGCCGCGCCGGTGACGATGACGAGGGCCTGTGCGGCGACCGAGAAGGCGACGGCGTCTGCCGTGCCGACGCCGCTCAACGCGAGGATCGCCGCGCCAGCGCCCGCCTGTGTCGCAGCCCCCGCCGGAGCGATCGGCAGAGCGGCCGACGCAGCAGAGGCGACGAGGAACGCGAGAGCGAGGACGAACGACCCCGGCATCGACAACGCGTTGAGGAGAAGGAAGACCGCGAGCCCGCGCAGGCTCCACGAGACGGAGATGAGCAGCCAGGCGGCCCACGCCTCCTTCGTGCAATGGGTGTGCTCGGCGAGCCAGCGGCCGGCGCGCCACCGTGTCACGAAGTGCAGCCGAGCCAGCCGGGGCAGGAAGGCGACGACGCCGGCGGCGGCGACGCCGGCGACGGCGACGACCGCGAACCCGGCCCGCGCCGTCCAGTGGCTGGAGCCGGCGGCGGCGACCGAGGCCATCGGCGTCAGGGCCGCATTGTCGAGCATCCCGAGCACGATCAGGCTCAGCCCGAGCGTTCCGAGCCCGGTCTTCGTGCCGGGGAAGCGCCTCACGATCGCGATCCGGATCGCGTCGTCGACGCGGCCCGGCAACGCGATCCCGCCGACGCACGCCGCGCCGCCGGCGAAGGCGAGCGCGCCCGCGGTCGGCCGTTCGTGCGCGTGGAAGAGCCGCTGCCAGCCCCACGCCTTGAAGGCGTAGGCGGCGAGGAAGAGGAGCGCCGAGCCGGAGACGAGCACGGGGTCGGCATGGTGAATCGGCCAGCCTCCACCCACGAAGTGCCGGACGCTGACGATCGCCACCCCGAGCAAGATGAGCCCGAAGCCGCCGTTCAGCAGGAGCTGGACCTTCCGATTCGAGAGTAGACGCCTCACCGCAGTCGCAACGGTGCTATCGGCGTATGGGATGGGAAGCTGAGTCACTCGTTCGGGGCGGCCGGCAGCGCGTCACGGTAGCGACGCTCCGTGAGCAACTTGTGAGATCTTGTCCCCGCCGAGATCGAGGACAAGCCGACGGCCGCCGGCTGTCTGCAGCCGGACCTCTCCGGTCTGCGCGGAGGTCTCGACCGAAGGGCCGAGCGGCGCGGCAGCGATCGTGAGGGCGCCGGTCGGTCCCGCGTCGACGATCCGGATCGCCTGCTTCCCTGCGACGAGGTCCTGGTGGACGATCACGACGCGTCCGAGCGACGGATCGCTTCCCGAGGAGCCGGCGTAGACGGCGACGAGCGTCTTGCCGTCGCTGACGAGCCAGCCGTTCCGCGCGCGGAGGATCGACGGCGCGATGGGTACCGGAACCTCCGAACCGAGCATTCGGGCTGGGATCGGCTGCTGCTCGACGGCCGGCGTCGGGGCCGGCTCGGTGCTCGAGTCGGTCGTGGCGACAGAGCCGAGACGCTCGAGCGCTGCCGCCTTTTCCGGCGGCTCGTCGCGAACCGCACCCGCTACGGCGAAGCCACCTCCGGCTCCGACCGTGAGACCGGCGACCACCGCGGCGGCCAGTCGGAGGGTCAGCATCCGAAGCAGACGAGCTCCGAGTCGACGAGCCCGCCGTTGAGAGACTCGAGGGTGTTCCAAGCCGCGGAGGGAGCCAGCCCGACTCCGGTCGACGCGGTCACTCCCCCGAAGAAGTAGTCGCTGCTCTGTGCGCCGTCCCACCACTTCCGCACGACGGTCCACTGGCCCGCGTTGGCGCCGTAGTAGATCTCGGGGAGGGGCACAGCCGGCCCATGGAAGGAGACGTAGCCGACGTCGCTCACGTGCCAGCCGTTGGTGCAGACGCCGTCGGCGCTGCCGTTCTGCGGGCAGCCGTCGGCCGAGCCGAAGTCGTAGTAGAGCGCCCAGCCGTGGCCCTGGTCGCCGTTCACGAGTTGCTTCGTGATCAGCTGCCCGTCCCAGCTCGGCTCCATGTCGCCTGCGGCGTCGGAGGTCTGGCTGGAGTAGCCCTTGGAGACCTGGTAGTCGTGGAGATTCTTCGCACGCTCGCTCTGGTGGTAGCCCGCGTACCAAGCGTCGGACGTGGACATGCCCGAGCCGGAGAGCTGGTAATTGCTGGTTCCGTAGAGGACGTCCACAGAGCCGCGAACGTGGCAGTTGTGGTAGCCGTCGGCCGACCGCTCGAGCGCGGCGAGGATCTCGGCGTTCGAGAAGGTCGTGTTGCCGAAGTCGACCGCGCCCCAGGTGCTCGCGTCGAGCTTTCGGGCCGCCCCGAAATCGAGCAGCAGGATGCGGAGGCTCGTGCCCGGCTGAGCGCGGGCGAAGTCGCAGCCATGGAGATAGGCGTTCGAGCGCAGGTCGCCTGCCGAGGCGCCGTACATGTACCAGGCCGACAGCGGCGTGGGAGACGCGGCGGCGGCCGGAAGAGCCGCGAGAGGAGCGGCCAGCGCGAGTGTGCAGGCGAGGAGCCTCATCGGCGTGCCCCCGCTGCGAGCCCGACCTCACGCGCCTCCTCGAGGGCGGCCGCAGCCTCCAGCGCACGCGGATCGCCTTCGCACTCGGCCCACGCCGTCGCCTCGCAGACCAGCTCCCGCAGCTCCGGCAGCAGCAGGCGGGCGTCGGCGCCCTCTCGCTCGAGGGCTTCGATCCGCTCCAGCCTGCGAAGGACGGCGCGTGCCTCCAACATGCCCCGACCGTACGGGCCAGACGGTGACGTGTCTGTGCCGGCTTAGCGCCTAACTCGCACGTTGCTGGAGACTCGCCTGGGCCGGGTTCCCGAGCAGTGTCGCGTCGAGCTCGCGGATAAGCCCGCTGCGGTTGCCGTGCAGAAGTACGGCCACGAGGAGCCGGCGCAAGAGCTCGCAGCTCGGCTGCCGGAACTTCTCCGCGAGGTCGGCCCGCTCGTGCGGCGTCGTCCCGAGCAGCGCGGCGCCGCGCATCGCGGCCGCCCACGCTCCGTCGCCCTCACCGAGCGCGGACTCGAGGGCGTGACGGAGCTGCTCCCCTCGGAACGGCTCCGACTGGAAGAGCGAGAGCTCCCAGCGGTCGAGCGCGTCGCCGAGGCGCGCGTCGTCGTCTGCGTCGCCGAGCCGGATCCGCACATCGCTCGCCACCGAGGCGCGGAATGGGTCGAGCCGAGTGGGCTCGCCCGGCGGCGCGGTCGCGGCGATCGGGAGGACGGGCCTGATCCCGTACGGCCGCCAGTCGAGCCGCTCGAAGATGACGGGCCCGGCCGCGACCGGGGCCGAGGTGGAGAGTCGGATCGCCGTCACCGCGTCGGCGAGCTCACCCGGCGCGTCCGGCGCCTCGGCCGTCCCGCCGGGCAGCGACCGCTCGAGCTCGAGCACGCAGATACGGTCCGGCTCGCGGCCGAAGTTCCGCGGCAGCAGACCGGCGGCCTCCGGCCACATCGCCGCGAGCTCTCCCGTGGCCGCCACTCGCGCGCGGATCCCGTCGCCGAGCTCGATCTGCGCGCCGACGGAGAGGCCGACGAGCGGGGCTACGGCGCCGTAGGAGTGGCCCTCGCCGAAAAGCGATCCCTCAAGCTCCTCGTATGCGCGCGTAAAGGCGCTGTCCTCCCAGTCGAAACCGCCGCAGCCCTCGGCAGTGCGGACGAGAAGCGGCACGAGGACGCTCCGGTAGACCGCGCGACGCTCGTCACGGATCTCTCCTTCGTGCGCGTGCGCGAAGATCCGCGCCGCGGGCTCGCGCAGCAGGTCGGTGACGGCGTCCTGCACATCGACGCGCTCGTAGAGCCGCTCGGCGCGGGTCTCCACGAAGCCGCGCACGAGGGGCCGGTACTCATAGAGCGTCGGCCGCCCATAGGAGCCGTGCTCCTCGAAGGCGAACGGAAGGTCCCCACCGTCCTCGAGATCGCGTGTGAAAACCGCGAAGGCGCCGAGGCAGAAGCGGCGAAGCGTGTCGTGGAGGTGCGGCGCGCGCATCCCGAAACGAGGACTACGACGGCGGCGCGCTCCCTCCTACCTGGCAGCCCTGGCACCAGTACGCGGTGCGCGCGTGCTCGCCTGCGGGGCGGCGCGAGCGACGCCGCCGCAGCGCGGACAGTCGCGGCCGGCGGGACGGTAGACGTGCCGCCGCGCCCGGCGGGCCGCTCGAGGCAGCGAATCGCCTTCCGGCAGCGCGGGAAGCCTACGATTCAGGCGTGATCAGACCCTCGATCGGTGTCCGCTGGTGGCTCGGCGTGGCCTTCGCGGTCGTCGCGGCGACCTCGACGGCGATCGTTGTCTCGCAGTTCTCCGACCACTCCGAGAACGCCTTCCGGCATCACGGAGAGAATGCCGCGCTCGGGGACGCCAGGAGCGCGGCGGCGAGACACGTGACGCCGGCGAGCCTGCAGCGGGTCGCGAAGGACTTGAACGGGAACGTCAAGCTCCAGATCTTCGGAGCGGCCGGAGCAGGCCTCGGGGCGACTGCCCTCCAGCACGATGCCGCCCAGGCTGCGCTCGCGGGCAACGAGTTCGTCCACGGAACGCCCGATGGCGGCACCTTCGTGGCTGCCGTCCCGTACCGCGGCGGAGCGCTCGTTGCCACCAGCCAACGGCCCGATGTGGCGGCGGCGATCGACACCGTCAACGGCGAGTCGCTTCGGGCAGGGGTGATCGCCGGCGTGATCGGCGTCATCGTCGGACTGTTGCTGGCACAGCTGATCGCGCTGCGCCTGCGCCGCCTCAGCGCCGCTGCGGAGGGCATCGCGGCCGGCGACTTCGAGACGCCCCTCCGCTACCGCTTCCGCGACGAGTTCGGCATCCTCGCGCACAACCTCGACCGGATGCGACGCCAGCTACGACGGTCGTTCCGCCGCATCGAGGCAGAGCGCGACCGCCTGCGCCTCCTGCTCGAGCGGCTGCACGAAGGCGTGCTCACGATCGACCAGGACCTCGTCGTCCACTTCGCGAACACCGAGGCGCGGCGGCTGCTCGGCGGCCGGTTGCGGGAAGGAGACGAGCTGCCGGAGCCGTGGGACGGATTCCCGCTCCGCGACTTCGCCCAGCAGCTGTTCGACGGGCGGGCGACCGTCACGCAGGTGCACGTGACGCCCGACGAAACCCACGCCTACGGTGTCACCGGCATCCCATCGCAGCCCGAGACCGACTGGGCGCTGCTCGTCGTCGACGACCTGACCGAGCAGGAACGGCGGGAGCTCGCCGAGCGCGAGTTCGTCTCGAACGCGGCGCATGAGCTCCGCACGCCGCTGACCACGATCATCGGCGCGATCGAGGTGCTCCAGGCCGGTGCGAAGGAGGACGTCGTCGCCCGCGACCGCTTCCTTGCGCACATCGAGCGCGAGGCCGGCCGGCTGGCCCGGCTCGCGCGCGCGATGCTGACGCTGGCCCGCGCCCACTCGGGTCAGGAGCAGCCGCGCACGGAGGTCGTCGAGCTCGCACCACTCCTTCGCGAGGTGGGCGCAGGCCTACAGCTGCACGTCGGCGTTTCCCTCGACATCGACGGTCCCGACGGGCTCGCCGTCGACGCGAATCGCGACCTGCTCGAGCAGGCGCTCCGCAACCTCGGCGAGAACGCCGCCAAGCACACCACGCGCGGCTCGGTCGTCCTCCGCGCGTACGGCGACGGCACCACCGTCACGGTGGAGGTGGAGGACTCCGGGCCCGGCATCAGCCCGGAGGTGCAGCGCCACGTCTTCGACCGCTTCTACCGCGGCGAGCGCGACGCCCACGGCTTCGGCCTCGGCCTCGCGATCGTGCGCGAGTCGGTGCGCACGCTCGGCGGCCGCATCGAGCTCGACTCGTCGCCCGGTGCCGGGACCGTGTTCCGCATCCTCCTCACGCCCGCGCGGGTACGGGAGGAGGTGCCTGCGGCGTGAACGAGCGGATTCTGCTCGTGGACGACGACGCCGGCGTCCGCGACGTCGTCGCGTTCACCCTCCGCCGCGAAGGCTTCGAGGTCGACGAGGAGCGGGACGGACCGTCGGCGCTCGAGGTGGGCCGATCGGGCCGGTACTCGCTCGTCGTGCTCGACGTGATGCTGCCCGGGATCTCGGGTGTCGAGGTCTGCCGCGAGCTGCGAGCGGAGAGCGACGTCCCGATCCTCATGCTGACCGCCCGCGACGCGGAGTCCGACCGCGTGCTCGGGCTCGAGCTCGGCGCCGACGACTACGTGACGAAGCCGTTTTCGAGCGCCGAGCTGCTCAGCCGCGTTCGCGCCATCCTGCGCCGGCGGGAGCTCGACCGTGCGGGGGGCGCTTCGATCGTGCGCCGCCTCGGAGGGCTCCAGATCGACCTCGGCCGCCACGAGGTGCTCGTCGACGGCGAGCGGATCCACCTGACGCTGTCGGAATTCAAGGTCCTCTCACTGCTGGCCGAGCAGCCCGACTCGGTCGTCTCGCGGCGCGAGCTCATGCAGCACCTCTGGGCGAGCGAGCACGTCGGAGACGAGCACGCGTGCGAGGTGCACATCTCGAACCTGCGGCGGAAGATCGAGCGGAATCCGTCCCAGCCGGAGCGGCTCGTGACGGTTCGCGGGTCGGGCTACAAGCTCGTGCCGGCCTGAGGCCGCGGGCGCCGCACTCACCTCATCTGGTGTGTGCGGCGCCCGCGGCCGGACGGACTTCGTCAGGTCGTGCTCTGGAAGGACGTCTTCCCGGTGATGCGGCGACGGACTGCGACCGCGAGCCCTCCGCCGACCAGGAGCACGCCGAGCATCGTGCCCGCGCCGATGCCCGCGTCACTCCAGACGAAGCGGCTCGGGACACGGATGACCGCGTACTGCCCGACGTGGTAGTACCGGTTCAGCTCCTGGGCGCGACGCTTCTCCGCCGTCTGCACGGCCAGGCTGTCGGCGCCGAGGTGGTAATACCGGTTCATTGCCTGGGAGCGGAGCTCTTCCGCCGTCCGCCCACTCGTGCTGTAGGCGCCGAGGTCGTAGTAGCGGTTCCACGCGTCGCTGCGTGCTTGCAGTGCCTGCAACTCCTGTGTCTTGCCGAGGCGGTAGAACCGATTCCAAGCCTCGCTGCGTGCTTGCACTGCCTGCAGCTCCTGCGCCGTCAATCCCTTCGGCGTGGTGCTGCTCGCCTGGCCGGGCCCGGCGAAGGCGACCACGAGCAGGAGGCCGACCGTCAGCGTCGCTCCCGCCACCTTGATCTTGTGCGTTGCGTACACGGTGCTCTCCTTTGCCTCGAACCGCCCGCTGCGGTTCCGTGGCCGGAGCATCGGGGGAGGCGCCAAGGAGACGGTGAAAAGCGGTAAAGCCTCGGTAAGAGACGGCCCTTAACGGGGGCCGCGCAAGGTTGTACGGTCGCTCTGTTGGGACGTTTGAGCTACCTGATCCTGGGGCCGCTCGAGGTTCGCGACGGCGACACCGAGGTTGCGCTGCGCGGTGGGCAGCAGCGAAGACTGCTCGCGATCCTGCTGCTCCACGACGGCGAGGCTGTCTCGAGCGACCGGCTGATCGACGAGCTGTGGCACGGCAACCCGCCCGGGACCGCGGCGAAGGCGCTGCAGGGATACATCTCGAGCCTCCGCAAGCAGCTCGGCCAGGAAACGGTCGAGACGGTCGGGGCGGGCTACCGGCTGAACGTCGCAGCCGAGCAGGTCGACGCACGCGACTTCGAGAGGCTCCTTGCCGAAGCGCGGCCGCTCGACCGTGCTCCTGCCGCCACAAAGCTGCACGAGGCGCTAGCGCTCTGGCGCGGGCCTGCGCTGTCCGACTTCGCGTACGAGGACTTCGCACAGCACGAGATAGAGCGCCTCGAAGAGCTCCGCTCGTCGGCCACCGAGAGGCGTATCGATCTCGAGCTCGCACTCGGCCACCACGACGACCTCGTGCCGGAGCTCGACGCCCTCGTCCGTGCGCATCCCCTCCGCGAGCGCCTGCGCGGCCATCTGATGGTCGCGCTCTACCGCTCCGGCCGGCAAGCCGAGGCGCTCGAGGTGTATCGCGACGGACGGACCGCCCTGCGAGAGGAGCTCGGGCTCGAGCCGAGCGAGGAGCTGCAGGCGCTCCAGCGAGGGATTCTCGACCACGACCCGTCGCTCGCCGCTCCTCCGCGCGTCGACGCGCGCGGTCCGGCGCGAGGCGAACGCCCGCCCAAGGATGGCGGTCTGCGCCGTCCGCTGCTGGTCGCAGCGCTCGGGGTGGCGATTCTCGGCGGCGCAGCGGCGGCGGCGGTCGTGCTGACACGCGGGAACGACAATGCCTCCGCGATCCTCGTCCCGCCGAACTCCGTGGCGAGGATCGACGAGAGCGGCGAGAAGATCGAGAGCTACGTTGGCGTCGGGAGACGTCCGGTCGCCGTGGCGGTCGGCGCGGGCGGCGTCTGGGTCGCGAACGCCGACGACGGCACGGTGGACCGACTCGCTCCGGCTACCGGCAAGCTCGTGGCGACGATCGGGGTGGGCGCCGACGTGAACGACATTGCCGTCGGCTTCGGCTCCGTCTGGGTCGCCGACGGGAACGACGGAACCGTGACTCGGATCGATCCGGCGATCAACCAGCGGCAGGCGACGATCCCGCCGGCCGGCGGGCAGACACTCGCTCCGGACCCGGTGTTCTACATCGCGGTGGGCTCGCACTACGTCTGGGCGACGCGAGGGAGCCGGCTTCTGCGCATCGACCCGAGCACGGACGAGGTCGACCGGCAGCTGGCCTTGGCCGGGACACCGACCGGCCTGACGACGGGCGGAGGATCCGTGTGGGTGACGACGCAGAACGCGCAATTGGAGCGCATCGATCCCCAGACGGCGACGCCCTCCAGCTCGCAGGACCTCAATGTCGGGGCAATCGCGCCGGTGTATGCGGACGGCTCCTTGTGGCTGATCCTCGGTGGCCAGGAGGTTCGGCCGATCGATCCGGTCACCCTCGCGATCGTCGGGGATGCCGTGAAGGTTGCCGGATCTCCCACATCGCTCGCCGCGGGCAACGGCGCCTTGTGGGCCGTGGGCACCCACGGCCACCTCACCCGGTTTGGCTCGGACGGACGCGTCGAAGCCTCGCTACGCGTCGGAAGGAGCTTGTCGGCTGTCGCGGCCGGCGGCGGGGCGACCTGGACGGCCGTCAGCGCGAATCGCTGAGCGTCGCCGGCACGACGATCTTGCCCTGCTCGATCTTCGCCGCGAGAGGAGTCAGCTCACGGCGAAGGGCGAGGGGTACTTCCGGGCTGAACTTCCCGAGCCGTACACCGTGATTACGCAGGTCGTAGCTCAGGTTGCCCCCGGTTCGGAGCCGTCCGTCGACGAGTCGCGTGGCGAGGTCGTAGACGGCGGAGTCCAGATTCTTGAGGACGCTCGTGAGGATGAACTTGCCGAGGTACGACTGGTCGATGTCGACACCCACGCCGAAGACGCCCTTCCGCTTCGCGACCTTGAGTGCGCCGATTCCGCAGGCTCCTGCGACGTCGAACACGACCCGGGAGCCGTGGGCGATCTGGTCGAGGGCGGCGTGCTCGCAGGGCGCTGGGTCGAGGAAGTTGTAGGTGTACGCGTTCAGCAGCTTGATCTTGGGGTCGGCGCGCTTCGCCCCGGCCTGGAAGCCGGCCACGTACGCCGTAACGGTCGGAATCGGGACGCCGGCAACCGAGCTGATCACATGGGGTGGCGGACCGCGGTCGGCCATGCGCGCCGCGACGAACCCCGCCAGGTAAGCCGCTTGTTCCGTGTGAAAGACCGTACCCTCGACGTTCGCCGGCGAGTTCTTGACTGCACCGTGTGCCCCGTCGAGCAAGGCGAACTTCACGCCTGGGAACTGCGGCGCCACGCGGGCGAGCCCGTCGACCTCGAGGGTCCCGACCGCGATGACCAGGTCGTAACGCTGCCGCGCCAGGTAGGACAGCGGGGGCACGTACTGGTCGCCGGTGGAGCTCGGATTGGGCGCGACGGCTTTCGCGCGGAGGTGGAGGTCTCGCGCCGCGCGTACAAGCCCTTGGTACGCGCCGTACTGGAACGGATCGCTGGCACGGCCGACCAGAGGCTGCTCGAGGACAAGGCCGAGCCGGACCTGGCTGCTGTCGTCCGCGGACACGGCACCGATCGCCACGGCAAGAAAAGCCGCAGCCGCAACCATGGCTAGCACGATCAAGCGGCTGATCCCGTGACCATAAACCGTCTAAAACAGGCGTCCAAACCGCAATCGCGGAAGAGCGCTAGGCGCGGAGCACGGCGCGGCGCGGGCCGGCGAGGAAGCCCGCCTCGACGAGCAGCGGCAGGATCTCCGCCTCCGTCACCGGCTCGCCGTCGAACCGCTCGACGGCGAGTCGTCTGGCGCCGCCGCGCTTCACGAAGCCGACGAGCGCCGCAAGCGCCGGGCGCAGCCACTCCTCGTCCGGCTCACGGAGCGGGACGAGCGAGCGACCGCCGCGCTCGACGAACAGCGCCGGCTCGCCGCCGAGCAGCACGACGTACGCTCCCGCCACGCGGGCCGCGCGTGCGCCGGCGCGCCTCGGCCACGGCAGGACCGCGCCGTACGGCTGGGCCGGATCCGCCGCCGCGAGGACGAGCGGCTCCGGCTCGTCTCCCTCCTGCGGGCGCAGCTCGCGCAGGCGCTCGACCGCGCCGCCGAGCGCGAACTGCGCGCCGCCGAGCCCTTCCACGAAGTAGCCACGCCGGCAGGAGCCGAGCGTCTCGAGGGCGCGCAGCTCGCCGTAGGCCGCGGAATAGCCGCCTGCGATGCCTTCGGCACGGACCGCGTCGCGGGTCACGATGCCGTGGCGCTCGAGCAGAAGCTCCGCGAGGGCGCGGCGGTCGGGCTCGCCGCCCTCGAAGAGCTGGGCGGCGAGCGACCAACGTCCCTGTGTGGCGGTCGGGCGATGGACGCGGGCCCGCGAGAAGCGGCGAGTGCGGCGGTCCGGCCGTGGAGGCTGATAGCGCCGTTCGGCCCGCAGCGGCGACCAGGAGTCGTTCGTCACCTCCCCACTCCAGACGAGGTCCCACAAGGCGGGCAGCGCGGTCTCGGCGCCAAGGCCCGTCGATGAGACGAGCCCGTCCCAGAAGAGCGCGCCACCGGAGAGCGCCGAGCGGATCGCCTCGTGCGCCTCGCCCTCAGGCGCGGGCGCCGCCGACGGCCGGCCGAGCAGCTGCGCGTCGTCTCGGAAGAAGACAGCCACGCGGTCGAGACCTGCGCCGGCCCAGACGAGCTCGCCCGATGCGCAGAGCTGGTCGAGCTGCTCCGGCCTGTAGCCGGGGACGCGGCGCGGCAGCACCTCCGCCTCCCACAGCGCGACGGGGAGAGCCAGAGCCTGCAGCGGCACGAGCGTCTCGCGGAGCGACGCACGGCGGTCGATCCCGTGCCAGCTCGGGAGGAAGCGGCCGAGCGCCGCCTGCTCCACCGGCTCCACCTCGCGGCGGAGCGCAGCGAGCGATGCCCGACGCAGCCGCCGCAGGACGTCGGAGTCGCACCACTCGCGCTCGTTGCCGCCAGGGCGGAGCTCCCCTCGGACGAGCTTCTCGTCGCGCTCGAGCTCGCGTAGCTCCTCCTCGACGTCGAGGCCGAACCACGCCGCCGCCTCGGCGGTCGTGAACGGCCCGCGCCCGCGCGCCCAGCGCGCCACGAGCGAACGCAGCGCGTCCGGCACGGGCTCGAGGAACACCGCTGGCAGCCCCGACTGCGGCACGACGCCGAGCGCATCGCGGTAGCGGCCCGCATCCTCGGCCGCTGCGAGCCGCTCGTCGCCGGCGATGCGGACGCGGATCGCGCGCCGCTCCGCCTCGAGGATCGCGGCGTGCGCCTCGTCGAACTCGCCCGCCGAGAGGTCTCCTCTCAGACGAAGAAGATCGTGTAGCCGCTCCGGATCTTCGGGGAACCGGCGCAACGAGGACTCGACCTCGGCGAGCGCGGCCGGGTCGATGAGCTCGCGCAGCTCCTCCTGGCCCAGCAGCTCGCGCAGCAGGTCGCGGTCGAGCGACAGCGCCTGGGCACGGCGTTCCGCCGGCGGCGTGTCGTCCTCGTACATGTACGTCGCGATGTAGTCGAAGAGAAGCGACGACGCGTAGGGCGACGCGCTCTGCGTCTCGACGTCCACGAGATCGATCTCGCGGGAGCGAAGACGGCCCAGCAGCCGCTTCAGTGCGGGTAGGTCGAACACGTCCTGCAGGCACTCGCGGTAGGTCTCGAGCACGATGGGAAAGCTCGAGTACTTGCGCGCCACCTGGAGCAGGCCCTGTGCCTTGAGGCGCTGCTGCCAGAGCGGCGTCCGCTCGCCCGGGCGGCGTCGCGGGATCAGCAGGGCGCGGGCTGCGTTCTCGCGGAAGCGGGCGCCGAAGAGGGCCGTCTGCCCCACCTCGGCCAGAACGAGATCCTCGAGCTCGTCGGGATCGAGGAACAGCAAGTCGGTCGCGGGAGGCGTGTCCGCGTCGGGCAGGTGGAAGGCGATGCCGTCGTCGGACCAGATCGACTGCACCTCCAGTCCGAGCGATTCGCGGAGCCGCGCGCCGACGGCCATCGCCCAAGGGGCGTGCACCCGCGCACCGAACGGGGTCAGGATGCAGACGCGCCAGTCGCCGATCTCGTCGCGGAACCGCTCGACGACGACCGTGCGGTCGGACGGGAGCGCGCCCGTTGCCTTCTCCTGCTCGCGCAGGAAGGTGACGAGGTTCCGCTCCGCGCGCTCGTCGAGGTCGGCGACCTTGGGCTCGGCCTGTGCGAGCAGCTCGCGCGCGAACTTCCCGATCGCCTCGCCGAGCTCGTATGGCCGGCCGATGCCTTCGCCCTTCCAGAACGGAACCGCGCCCGGCACTCCCGGAGCCGGTGAGACGAGGACGCGGTCGCGCGTGATCTCCTCGATCCGCCACGAGGAGGCGCCGAGGACGATCACCTGTCCCGCGCGCGCCTCGTAGACCATCTCCTCGTCGAGTTCGCCCACGCGCCCCCCGGTCTCGCCCGCGATGAAGACGCCGAAGAGGCCGCGGTCCGGGATCGTGCCGGCGTTCGTGACTGCGAGCCGCCGCGCGCCCGGCCGGCCGCGGACGATGCCCGCGGTGCGGTCCCAGACGATGCGCGGCCGCAGCTCGGCGAACTCGTCAGACGGGTAGCGGCCGGCGAGCATGTCGAGCACGTTCTCGAGCTGGGCGCGCGAAAGATCGGCGAACGGATACGCGCGGCGCACGAGCCGGTGCAGCTCGGCAACCTCGATCTCCTCGTCGGCGCAGATCGCGACGACCTGCTGCGCGAGGACGTCGAGCGGGTTGCGCGGGATCTGCGTTTCCTCGATCAGCCCCTCTCGCATCCGCCGCGCGACGACCGCCGATTCGAGCAGGTCGGCCCGGAACTTCGGGAAGATCCGCCCCCGCGAGACTTCGCCGAGCGAGTGGCCGGCGCGGCCGATCCGCTGCAGCCCGCGCGCCACGGATTTCGGCGACTCGACCTGGACCACGAGGTCGACCGCGCCCATGTCGATCCCCAGCTCGAGCGACGACGTCGCCACGAGGCACGGGATGCGGCCCGCCTTCAGGTCCTCTTCGATCTGCGTCCGCCGTTCGCGCGCCAGCGATCCGTGGTGGGCCCGGGCGACTTCCTCCTCCGCCGCCTCGTTGAGACGTAGCGCGAGCCGCTCGGCGAGGCGGCGGTTGTTGACGAAGACGATCGTCGAGCGGTGGGCCCGGACGAGCTCGACGAGGGCCGGGTAGATGGAGGGCCAGATCGAGCGGGTCTCCCAGCCCTCCTCGCGCGAATCCTGCGGCTCGCGCATGTCCTCGACCGGGACGACCACCTCTAGGTCCAGCTCCTTCGCGACGCCCGCGTCGACGAGCTCGATCCCGCGCGCCCCGGAGACGAAGCGGCCGATCTCCTCGAGGGGACGCTGAGTGGCCGAGAGCCCGATCCGCTGGGGCGGCTGCGCAGCGAGCGCCTCGAGCCGCTCGACCGAAAGCGCGAGGTGCGCGCCGCGCTTGGTCCCGGCGACGGCGTGCACCTCGTCGAGGATCAGCGTGTCCACGCCGCGCAGCAGCTCGCGCGCCCGCGACGTGAGCAGCAGGAAGAGCGACTCGGGAGTCGTGATCAGGATGTCCGGCGGCTCCCGGAGCATCGCCGCGCGCTCCTTCTGGGGCGTGTCGCCCGTGCGCACCGCCACGCGCAGGTCGGAGCGGAGGCCGGCAAGCGGGCCGCGGAGGTTCCGCTGGACGTCGTAGTTGAGCGCCTTGAGCGGCGAGACGTAGAGGACGCGGAGCCCCCGGCCGGGTGCAGGAGTGAGGCGGTCGATCGCCGACAGGAACGCAGCGAGCGTCTTGCCGGAGCCGGTCGGCGCCTGGATCAGGACGTGGCCGCCGCCCGCGATCGCAGGCCAGCCCTTGTCCTGGGCCGGTGTCGGCGCCTCGAAGTTCCGCTCGAACCAGGCGCGTGTCTCCGGCCGAAAGACCTCGAGTGAGTCCATCCGTTCGAGCCTAGCTAGGCTCGCCCGCGTGACGTACTCGATCGTCGGGCGCGACGAGGCCAGCGGCGGGCTCGGCGTTGCGGTGCAGTCGCGCGCCTTCGGCGTGGCGCTATGCGCGTGGGCTCGCCCGGGCGTCGGCGCCGTGGCGACGCAGGCGTTCACCGAGCGCGGGTACGGCCCGCGCGGGCTCGACCGTCTCGCCGCCGGCGAGGCTCCTGCGGACGCGCTCGCCGAGCTGGTCGAGGCGGACGAGCAGCGGGATTTCCGCCAGATCGCCTTCCTCGCCGCCGACGGCCGGACGGCCGCACACACGGGCCCGGCGTGCGTCCCGGACTGCGGCGATGTGAGCCGCGAGAACGTCTCCGCCCAGGGCAACATGCTCGCCTCGCCGGCCGTATGGCATGCCGCGGCCGACACGTTCGAGGCCACACAGGGCAGCCTCGCGGAACGTCTCCTCGCCGCGCTCGACGCGGCCGAGGAAGCCGGGGGCGACTTCCGCGGCCGCGAGTCGGCGGCGCTCGTCGTCGTCTCGGGCGACTCCGAGGAGGATCCATGGCAGCGGATCTTCGACCTCCACGTGGACAACCACGTCGACCCGCTCGGCGAGCTGCGTCGCCTCCACGGGATCGCAGCTGCATACCGCCGGCGGCGCGACTTCGACGAGCGAACGAGCCTGGATGCCGAGGTCGAGATCGCCCGAGAGGCGGGTCTCCCGCCCGACCAGGTCGCGCTCACCGCCGCGATCGTGGCCGTCGCGCACGGCGACCTCGACGAGGCGGCCGAGCGGCTGCGCCCGACCGGCGAGTCCGACCCGCGCTGGCGCGAGACGCTCGAGCGCTACGTCCGGCTCGGCCAGATGCCGCCGGGCGTGCTCGACCGCCTCAGCTGACGGGTTTACGGTACGGCAATGGTCACCTGTCCCTCCTGCGGGCAGGACAATCCCGACGGCTTCCGGCTGTGCGGGATGTGCGGCGCCGCTCTCGCTCCCGCGGCGGCGCCGGCGCGCGAGGAACGCAAGGTTGTCACGATCCTGTTCACCGACCTCGTCGGTTCGACGGCGCGCGCCGAGGGACTCGACCCGGAGGACGTCCGGGCAACCCTCTCGCCCTACTACGCACGGCTCCGCGCCGAGCTCGAGCGTCACGGCGGGACGGTGGAGAAGTTCATCGGCGACGCCGTGATGGCCGTCTTCGGCGCGCCGGTCGCGCACGAGGACGACCCCGAACGGGCCGTGCGCGCCGCGCTCGCGATCCGCGACTCCGTGGGCGAGGACCTCGAGATCCGCACGGCCGTCAACACGGGCGAGGTCCTCGTCGCGCTCGGCGCGGTACCCGCGGCGGGAGACGCGATGGTCTCCGGCGACGTCGTCAACACCGCCGCGAGGCTCCAGAGCGCGGCGCCCGTGAACGGCATCCTCGTCGGCGAGGGCACGTACCGTGCGACCCGGCACGTCATCGAGTACCGCAACGCCGAGGCGGTCGAGGCGAAGGGGAAGTCCGAGCCGGTCAAGGTGTGGGAGGCGGTCGCCGCGCGGTCTCGCTTCGGCAGCGACGTCGAGCAGAAGCTCCGGACGCCGCTCGTCGGTCGCGAACGCGAGCGAAGCCTGCTCGCAGACGCCTTCGAGCGCGCACGCCAGGAGCAATCAGCGCAGCTCGTGACGCTCGTCGGCGTCCCCGGGATCGGCAAGAGCCGCCTCGTCGCGGAGCTGTTCCAGATCACGGACGCGGACGAGGAGATCATCTCCTGGCGCCAGGGCCGGTCGCTCCCGTATGGCGAGCGCGTGAGCTTCTGGGCGCTCGGCGAGATCATCAAGGCGCACGCCGGCATCCTCGAATCCGACGACACCGCCACCGCCGACGCCAAGCTCGTCGCGATGGTTGAGCCGCTCGAGGAGGACGTGCGCGAACGGGAGTGGCTCGCCCGCCACATCCGCCCGCTCCTCGGCATCGAGGCAGCCGAGCAGGCCGATCGCGACGAGGCGTTCGCGGCCTGGCGCCGCCTGCTCGAGGCCGCGGCCGAGCGGCGCCCGCTCGTGCTCGTGTTCGAGGACCTGCACTGGGCCGACGACGGGCTCCTCGACTTCGTCGACCACCTTGCCGACTGGGCTACGACGGTCCCGCTCCTGATCGTCGGCACGGCGCGCCCGGAGCTGCTCGACCGGCGGCCCGGCTGGGGCGGCGGAAAGCGCAACGCCTTCACGCTCTCGATCGGCGCGCTGACGAATGAGGAGACTGCGCAGCTCCTCCAGCGGCTGCTCGACCGGCCCGTGCTCGACGCCGAGGCGCAACAAGCTGTGCTCCAGCGCGCCGAGGGCAATCCGCTTTACGCGGAGGAGTACGCGCGGATGCTCGCCGAGCGCGACGGAGGCGACCTGCAGCTACCGGAGACCGTACAGGGCCTGATCGCCGCGCGGATCGACGCGCTCCCGCCAGACGAGAAAGCCCTCCTCCAGGACGCCTCCGTGATCGGCAAGGTCTTCTGGCCCGGTGCGCTGCGTGCCTCGGACAGACGCCTTCTACACGCGCTCGAACGGAAGGAGTTCACCCGCCGCGACCGTCGCTCGTCAATCGCCGGGGAGACGCAGTACGCCTTCCTCCACGCCCTAGTCCGCGACGTTGCCTACGGGCAGATTCCGCGCGCGGAGCGGGCAGAGAAGCACCGCCATGCGGCCGAGTGGCTCGCCTCCCTCGCCGGCGACCGGGCCGAAGACCACGCGGAGATGCTCGCCCACCATTACCGGGAAGCGCTGTCCCTCGGCGAGGCAGCCGGGCTCGACACGGCCTCCCTCCGTGAGCCAGCGCGCCACGCGCTCGCCGAGGGGGCACGCCGTGCCCTCTCGCTCAACGCGGCCGCTACGGCGTACGAGCTCGCGATCGAAGCGCTAGCGCTGACGGAGCCCACCGGCCCCGACCGGCCGGCGCTGCTGCTCCTCGCCGCGTACGGCGGTCGCGACCTGATCGACAGCGACACGGTGCCGCTGCTCGTGGAGGCGATCGACGGATTCAGCGCACTCGGCGATTCGCCTCGCGCGGCGGAAGCGTCATCGATGCTCGGGCGCGAGTACTTCTACCGCGGCGACCTCGCACCAATGCGGGCTGCGAGTGCCCGTGCCGTCGAGTTCGCACGGCAGGTGCCGCTTTCCAGCGGAACTGCACGCGCGATCGCCCGTCACGCACGTCAACTCGAGATCGTCGAGGCAAATCACGCCGGGGCGATCGAGGAGGCCCGCGAGGCGCTCGCGTTCGCCGACCAGAGCGGGGACGAACGGCTCGCCGTGGACGCACTCAACACGATCGGCCTCGCGCGCACACACTCGGGGGACGCCGGCGGGGTCGAGGATCTCGAGAGGGCAGTCGTTAGGGCCGAGAACGCAGCCGCGGTCTCCGAGCACGCCACGGCGCTGAACAACCTCGCGAACTCACTGTGGCAGGTCGGCCGGCTCGAGGAGGGCTCGGCTCGGCTGGCAGAGGCCGGTGCCGTCGCCGCCCGCTACGGCATGACGGCGGGGATCGCCTGGCACGACGCCGAGCAGGTTTACGACCGTGACCTGCACGGCGACCTCGACGGCGTTCTCACGGCGGCGGCTTGGGTCTTGTCGCCCGAGCGCGCGGAGAGCTACCAGACGCGTCCCGTCCTGGCGACGCGAGCACACACCTTGCTCGCCCGTGGCCAGATCGACGATGCCGTCGCCGACGCCAAACGCGCACTGGCGGGTCTCAGGGAGGCCGGCCCCGACGCCCAGACCTCGGCCTGGATTCTGACAGTCGCATCGCGCTGCCTACGCGCAGCCGGTCGAGAGGACGAGGCAAACGCGCTACTAGCGGAGGCACTCGAGACGATGCCGCAGGAGTTGAACGTTGACCTGCCGCTCTCCCTCGTCGAGCTCGCCCGCGGCGAGCAGTACCTCACAGCCACCGAAGGGGTGCGCCGCAACGCATGGTTCGACGCCGGCCGGGCCGCCGCCTCCAACGAGCTCGTCCGAGCGTCCGAGATCTACGGCGAGATCGGCGCCCGCTTCCCGGAAGCGTGGGCTGCGCTGCTCGCGGCGGAGCGGGGCGACACGTCGCGCCTCGAGAGCGCGCTCGCCTACTTCGAAGAGCAACGGGCGACGCCGTACGTCGAGCGGTGCCGCGCTCTGATGCAGGCCTCCGCATAGGATCGAGGCATGCCCGAGGCGCTCTGGTTCACTGACGACGAGGAGGCGTGCCGTCTCCTCGCCGAGGATCCGTTCGCGCTGCTCGTCGGCTTCGCACTCGACCAGCAGGTCACCGTGCAGCAGGCGTTCCTCGGGCCGCTGCGCCTCAAGGAGCGGCTCGGCACACTCGACCCTCGCGCGGTCGCGAATTCCGAACTCGAGCCGCTCTTCCGCGAGAAGCCGGCCATCCACCGCTTTCCCGGCTCGATGGCCGAGCGCGTGCGCGACCTCGCCGAGACCGTGGTCGGCGGGTACGGCGGCGACGCCTCCCGCATCTGGACGGAAGCCGCCGACGGCGCCGACCTTCGCAGCCGCATCTCCGCGCTGCCCGGCTTCGGCGAGATGAAGGTCAAGTCGCTCGGCGCGGTGCTCGCGAAGCGCTTCGACGTCGAGGTCGCGCAGGATCTCGTCCCGAACCATCCGACCCTCGGCGACGTCGACTCGCCACAGGCGCTCGCCGAGTACCAGGCGGCGAAGAAGGCACACAAGGCGGAGTGGCTGGCGTCGCAGTCCGCACGCTGACGGACGGCGGCCAGCCGGCCGAGCAGACCGCCCACGCGCTCGCGAACTTCCTCTCGGCCGCGCAGCACTCGCTCGAGATCGCCGTCTACGACCTCCACCTGCCGCCGGAGCTTGCGGCGATCGTCCGCGACCAGCTCGTCCGGGCACATGAGCGCGGGGTCACCGTCCGTCTCGCGTACAACGTCGACCATCCCGGCCTGCCCGCAGCCTCGCCGCCGCCGCGCACGGATCCCGAAGCGATGGCGGCGCTCCCGTTCCCCACCGCAGCGATCCCAGGCGTGCCCGACCTCATGCACCACAAGTACGTGATTCGCGACGCCGCCTCGGTGTGGACGGGCTCGACGAACTGGACGGCCGACTCGTGGACACGCGAAGAGAACGTCATCGTGACCGTCGACTCGCCGGCGGTCGCCGGCCGCTATCGCACCGACTTCGAGCAGCTCTGGGCGACGCGCGAGGTCTCCCAGACCGGACATGTCGACGTCGCACCCGTGGACGGGATGCGCGCCTGGTTTTGCCCCGGCCGCGGCAGCAGGCTCGCGCACCGGATCGCGAAGGCGATCGGCTCCGCCCGCCGCCGCGTCCGCATCGCATCACCGGTGATCAGCTCGGCGCCCATCCTCGCAACACTCGCCCAGGTGGCCTCCGACGGAAAGGTGGATCTCGCCGGCGTCGTCGACGCCACCCAGATCGAAGAGGTGCTCGCCCAATGGCACGCAGACGGGCAGGCCGAATGGAAAGCACCGCTCCTGCGAACGACGCTCACCCGAGCGCCCTTCACGGGCAAGGTCTCGACGCCGTACGCCCCGGGCTCCGTCCACGACTACATGCACGCAAAGGTGACCGTTGCGGACGACCGGATCTTCGTCGGCAGCTTCAACCTTTCCCACTCCGGCGAGGAGAACGCCGAGAACGTGCTCGAGTTCGAGGAGCCGCGGCTCGCCGACAACCTCGCCGCGTTCGTCGACGAGGTGAGACTGCGGTACGGCCCGGTCGCCCTCTGAGAGGATTCGCCCTGTCGGGTCGCCACATCTCGACCGAGACATCTCTCGTGGCTGCGACCCTCGCCCTCCTTCCATCCCCGTTTCGGGGAGGTCCCGGTCATACGGGACTCATACGCGGGCAACGTCCATTTCATAAGCCGCCGAACGATGTTCTGGTCACCGGTCAACGAGTCCGGCCGGTACCAACGAGACCAGAGGAGCATCAACATGCGGCACATTCGGAACGCCACGCGGACGACGAAGATGGTCATCGCCGCCGTGGCTGCAATCGTCGTCTTCGCGAGCACCTACGGCTTCGCAGCCTCGCTCGGCCTGTTGTCGTCCGGCCTCGGCGCCGGCAGCAGCGTCGTCGCGGCCTGCGGCTCGGGCATCCAGGCGGCCTACACGACGGCGTACGCCGCCGGAATTCCCGGCTACGCGGTCAGCCAGGTGAACCTCTCCGCCATCCCCGCCGCCTGCCAGAGCAAGGCGTACAAGATCCAGCTGACCGGCGCGGGCGGCGCCGCGGTCGGCGCTGAGATGAGCGGCACCCTGCCGGCGTCTGCAACGGCGAACATCGCTACCTCGGGCAACCCCGACGCGAGCCTCGTCACCGGCATCTCGGTCGTCATCTCGTAAGAAGGGTCTTCGTACCGGCGGACAGCGAGCGGAGCGCCACCACGCGCTCCGCTCGACCCGGCCGGGAGGTGATGAAGAGTGAAGCGGCTGATCAACATTCTCGGCGCAGTCCTGACCGCCGCCTTGCTGTCGGCAGGCGTCGCGGCCGCGGCGAGTCTCGGCCTCGGCACGAAGACCCTCGGAGCGGGGAGCGCAGCGGTCACCGGATGCACCGCGTCTGCACTGACGGCCACCCGCAACGTGAGCAACAGCGGCAACGTCACCCAGGTCAACGTCCTCAGCGTCCCGCAGGCGTGCGCCGGCGAGACGCTCGCGGTCACGCTCGAGAACAGCTCGCACACGAGCCTCGGGTCCGCGTCGACCACTGTCGGCGCGTGCACCGGCGGCTGCACCGTCTCGGTGACAGGCTTCGGCACCGTCTCCGCCACGAACCTCACGGCCTACGCGCTCTCGCTCACCGGGTAGAGGACGGATGCGCCGCTTCCACCTCACGCCTCTCCGTCTCGCCGCCGGGTTCCTGCTCGGGTCGCTCACGTTCGCGGGCGTCGGCTACGCCGCAAGCCTTGGCCTCTCCTCGACGAAGCTGCACGTCTGGAGCCAGTCGCTGACCAAGGGGATTTGCAACCAGACCTCGGTGACCGCCGACGACACGTACGTGCAGCAGGCGAGTCCGAACAGCACCACGGGAGGAACGGCGACGACTCTCAGGATCCGTCCGGCCGCCGGCGCGCAGGACTACAGCTTCATCCGTTTCGATCTGAGCGGATGCAGCCTCCCGACCACGGCCGGGGCAGACAGCGCCGTGCTCAGCGTGTACGTGACGACGGCCGGGAACGACACGGTCTCGGTCTACCCCGTCTACACGAACTGGAGCTCGTCGACGCTGACGTGGAACGGCCTGGGCGGCCTCACGATCGGCTCGACGGCCACAGGGAGCTTCTCCTCGGCGTCGACCGGCACACAAACCGTCACCGTGACGGCCGACGTCGATGCCGCAATCAAGGCCGGCGCCCTTTGGGGCTGGGAGTTTCGGGTCACCACCGGTAACGCCAACGTCGCCCTCGGATCATCCGAAAACGGGAATGCCGCCAGGCGGCCCTCGATGACCCTCAGCTATGAGAAGTAGCGCCGGAACAGTCCTGTCGCCCGCGCGCCGGCCGCGCCTGGCGCTCCCGGAGCGGCTGCGCGTCCCCCTCGCGGTGGCCAAGCTCGCCGCGCTCGGCGCTCTCATCGCGGCCGGTCTCTGGTTCGGTCTGCCGCAGGGCCTCGGCGGTCGCGCCGAGTGGGTGCTCGTGAGCGGAACGAGCATGCTGCCGCACCTTCATTCAGGCGATCTCGTCCTCGTCGAGCACCACTCGAGCTACCACGTCGGCGAGGTTGTCGCCTACCGCGTCCCGAGGGGGCAGATCGGTGCCGGCCACGTCGTGATCCACCGCATCGTCGGCGGGAACGGCAAGACCGGCTGGACGATGAAGGGGGACGACCGGAGTGCACCCGATCTCTGGTATCCGACAAACCACGAGGTGATCGGCGCGAAGCTGCTGCGGATTCCGGACGCGTGGTTCGTGCTCCGCATCTTCCACATGCCGCTGCTATTGGCGCTCTTCGCCGGCTTCGGCATCTTCTTCTGGATCGCGCTCGCCGGCAAGGACGAGGGCCCGGAGACCGACGGAGGAGCGCCCGGATGACCACATCGGCAAACGCCTACCTCGTCGAGCACCGGGCTCTGCTCGAGCGGCTGCGCGCCGCAGCTCGCAGCGTGGCGCAGCACCGGGGCGTCGTCCTGGCTCTTGCGTGCCTGGGCCTCTTGGGCACGTTCGCAGGGATGCTCGCTACGGGCGGATCAGGCCCGATCGGGACGATCATGTTCGTGCCGTGGGTGGCGCTCCTCGCGGCCGAGCTCGGTCCAGTCGCGGGCGGCCTCGCCGGCATCGCGGCGACGGGCCTCTACGTCGCGGCCGCGGAGACTGTCGGCCTCTCCGATGATCCCGTGTCGCTCGTGCTTCGTCTCGTCCCTCTCGTCGGAGTGGGGATCGCCGCCGGCTTCTCGTCGCGTCGGATCTCGTCCGACGCCCTCGAGCTTCAGGCGACGGGCGCCCTGCAGCAGGCGCTGCTCGACTCGACCGTGGACGGCATCTGCCTGACGGACCCCTCCGGCCGGATACTGCTCGGCAACGCGCCGCTGCGGCGATTCGGGATGGAGCTCGGGCTTCCGCTGCACGGCACGGTGACCGAGCGGCTGCTGGCGCTCGCAGACAGGACCACCGAGCCGAAGCGCTTCAGCGAGCGGATGACCGAGCTCGCGGGCAATTTCACCGAGAGCGAGGACGAGTTCGAGCTCGCCGACAGCGGCCGCGTCTTCCGCGGCTACACGGCCCCGGTCCAACGGGCCGACGGCACGCTCGTCGGCCGGATCTGGACGCTTCGTGAGGTGACGGCCGATCGCCGTCTGGAGCGGCTGCGCGACGCGTTCGTCGCCGCCGTCTCCCATGAGCTGCGCACGCCGCTCACGTCGATCTCGGGCTTCCTCGAGATGCTCGGCGACGAGGAAAGCGAGCTCGGCGAGGCCGGCCGCACGTACCTCGGCTCCATCCGCCGCGGCACGACACGGCTGCAACGGATCGTGGAGGATCTCCTGCTCGTCGCCCAGATCGAGGCCGACCGCCTCGAGCTCGACCCGGTCGAGACGGACCTCTCGGATCTTGCGACCTCGGTCGTGGAGGCGGCGCTGCCCGCCGCGGCCGAGCAGGGAATCGAGCTCGTCCTCGATGTCGAGGGTCCGCTTCTGCTCGAAGCCGACGCCGGCCGGCTCGGACAGGTGCTCGACAACCTCGTCTCTAACGCGCTCAAGTTCACACCCTCGGGCGGACAGGTGATGGTCTCGGCGGGCAACGGCAACGGGACGGTTCGCCTAGAGGTGGCCGACACGGGCATCGGCGTCCCCCACGAGGAGATGGGACAGTTGTTCTCCCGCTTCTACCGGGCGTCCACGGCCACCCGACGCGCGATTCCGGGCACCGGGCTGGGGCTCGTCATCGTGCGCGCGATCGTGGAGGCGCACGGCGGCACGATCTCACTCGAGAGCACCGAGGGCGAGGGCACGCGTGTGTCCGTCACCCTCCCGCCCGGCTAGGTCGAGGGCGGCACGTAGCGGTAGCCGAATCCGCGTACGGTTTCGATCGGCTGGAAGCCGTCGGCCTGCCCGAGCTTCCTCCGCAGGTACGAGACGTACAGCTTGGCCTGGTCGCGCGAGACGGCGGCGGTGTGGCCCCAGCCGTGCTCGACGAGCTGGTCCGCCGAAAGCACTCGGCCGGCGTGCCGCACGAGAGCATCGAGGATCCGGAACTCGAGCGGAGTGAGCCGGACGGGCAGGCCGCGACAGACGACGAGCCGCCGCTCGTAGTCGATCGAGATCGCGCCGTCGTCGTAGCTCTCGAGGTGCGTCGGCTCCGGCGCGCGGCGAAGGAGCGCCTCGATGCGGGCCAGCAGCTCCTGCCTCCCGAAGGGCTTGACGACGTAGTCGTCGGCGCCCGCCCGGAAGCCCCGCACCTTGTCGATCTCGCCGCTGCGGGCCGTGAGGAGGATCACCGGCACGTCGCTGAGGTCGCGGAGGCGCTCGAGGGTCTCGAAGCCGTCGAGCTCCGGCATCGACAGATCGAGGATCACGAGATCGCATGGATTCGCGTGGAAGACGCGGAGCGCGGCGCGCCCGTCCTGGGCCGTGTCCACGGCATAGCCGGCCCCTTGAAGGAGCTGCTCCAGCAGGAGGCGGATGTCGTCGTCGTCATCGACGACGAGCACCCGCCGCAAGGGTGCAGTCGCCATCAGTGCTCAAGTATCGGGCACGCTTCGGCCGATGCGTAGGCCTGTGAAGCGTCTCGCCCTGGTTCCGGCCCTCGCCCTTGCCCTCCTGGCGGGCTCCTCCGCCCACGCGCTGCGACTGCCGGCGGCCCCCCGCTGCCCCGTCTTTCCCGCGAACAATCCCTGGAACGAGCGGGTCGACAACCTTCCGGTGGCCGCGAACTCCGCGCAGCTGATCGCCTCGATCGGGCTGAGCTCGCCGGTGCACGCCGACTTCGGCTCGGGTACCTGGGACGGCGGTCCGATCGGGATCCCCTTCGACGTCGTCTCGCGGACGACGCCGCGCTCGCGCGTCTCGTTCGAGTACGCCGACGAGTCCGACCGTGTCCGCTATCCGATCCCGCGCAACGTGCACATCGAGGGCGGCCCGCACGCGACCGGCGACCGCCACGCGATCCTGGTCGACAAGAGCTCATGCCGCCTCTACGAGCTCTACGACCTTCGCCGCACGAGCCACGGCTGGACGGCCGGCTCGGGAGCCGTCTGGAACCTCCGCTCGAATCACCTGCGCCCGGCGAGCTGGACCTCGGCCGACGCCGCAGGCCTCCCGATCTTCGCCGGCCTCGCGCGCTGGGACGAGGCCGCGCGTGGCACGATCGACCACGCGCTGCGCTTCACCGCGTCGCAGACCCGCCGCGCGTACGTCTATCCGGCGCGTCACTACGCATCGAGCTCCGACGATCCCGCGCTGCCGCCGATGGGGCTACGCGTGCGGCTCAAGGCAAGCGTGAACGTCGCGTCGTTCCCGCCCCAGGCCCGCATCGTGCTGCGGGCGCTGCAGCACTACGGGATGATCCTCGCCGACAACGGCTCGCCCTGGTACATCTCGGGAGCGCCGAACAAGCACTGGTCGAACGACCAGCTCCACACGCTGGGCCGGCTGACGGGCGCCGACTTCGAGGTGGTGGACACCTCCTCGCTGCCTCAGCCGGGGAAGTAGTCGGCTATCCCTCAGGCGACCCAGCTGGCCCGCGGGTCCGGCAGCTGGGTGAGGATCGGCTCGACCCGGTCTCGCAGGTGCTCGAACGCCGGCGGCAGGATGAGCTTCTCCCCGAGGTGGGCGGGGTCCTCGTCGGTCGCGAACCCCGGCCCGAGGGTCGCGATCTCGAACAGCACGCCGCTCGGCTCCCGGAAGTAGATCGAGCGGAACCAGAAGCGGTCGATGATCTGCGTCGGACGGCCGCCCGCGTCGGCGACGCGGTCGTGCCAGGCCTGGTGGTCTTCCATCGTCGATGCCCAGGCAACGTGGTGGACGGTGCCGGCGCCGCCGATTCCGGGCGCGTCGGGCGCGGCGCCGTACTCGATCCAGCCGCCGCGCGTGTCCGCGCGCGTTTCCCACCTGCCGTCCTCCTGCTCGAAGCCGAGCGCGGCGAGGAAATCGCCGCTCGTCCGGCCGTAGGCGCGTACGCCTTCGAAGCCCTGGAGCGCCACCTCGCGCGGGATCTCGGGATGGCGCGCGACGAGCGGCTCGTCGGAGACGTGCGTGACGACGAGCTCGTGGATCAGCCCCTCGGGATTCGCGAAGCGAAGCACCTCGCCGTCGGGCTCGACCTCGTGACCCTCGGCGCTCAGGCGGTCGGCCCAGAACTCGAGCGCCTCGGGCGAGGCGACCCGCCAGACGACGGTGTGGACCATCCCCGCGCCCGTGCTCCCCGGCCCGGCGTCGGGATACTCGAAGAAGGTGATGTCCGAGCCGGCGTGCCCCTCCTCGTCGGCGTAGAAGAGGTGGTAGACGGTGGGGTCGTCCTGGTTGACCGACTTCTTCACGAGCCGGAGGCCGAGGACCCGCGTGTAGAAGTCGACGTTCCGCGGCGCGTCGGCCGTGATGCAGGTGACGTGGTGGATCCCGTCGAGCCTCATCGCCCCGCGAGGATTGCACAAGCGCGGCCCCGTAGGCCAACCCGGTGTTTCCAGTCGTGGCGGCGCTTGTCGGCGAGGATCCCGGTCTGCGCCTGCACCGTCCAGCCCGCGAGCTCCACGGCCTTCCGGAGTCCACGCGGGTTGAAGACGAACCACTCGCCGCCGTCGCGGCGTGCGTCCAGGCGCGCGAGCGGCGAGGGCAGCAGCGACAGCGGCGCAGACACGGTGTCGAGCAGGAGCAGCTGGCTGCTCACAGACCGCAACGCCTCGAGGGCGCCGAGCGGATCGGTCACCACCTGGAGGACATAGCCCATGAACGCGAGATCGAACTCGCCCTCGAGCTCGTAGACATCGCCCTCCTGATAGTGCACCTTCGAGCCGAGTTTCGCCTGAGCCTCCTCGAACCGCACCCGGCACTCCGACTGGAAGTACGACGGCCGGTCGATCGCGACGATCTCCGCCGCACCGCGCCGCTCGAGCTCGAACGCCCAGAAGCCGTCCGCCGTGCCGATGTCGAGACAGCGCTTCCCGGCGACGTCGGGCCACGGCAGCTGCGGCGAGAGCGGCCGGAAGTCCCACCATGCGTCGCTGACCGTTCCGTCGGGGAACTCGATCGTGTGCCACCAACGCTCACCCATGGTCAGAGGCGCCGCGTCGACCAGATCTCGGCGCGCATCGGCGTCCGCCAGGTCCGGACAGGCAGCGCCCCGCTCAACTCGGCGCGCATCGCCTCTCGCTCCGCTTGCGGAAGCAGCGCGAAGCCGCTGATCGAGAGCAACTGCGAGATCGCCTCCTCCGTGTCCTGGACGTGCTCGTGCTCCGCCGTCTCGAAGCGGAGCGGCTCGAAGGGCGCCGAGGCGAACGGCTCGCGCCAGCCACCGGCCTCGACGAGATGACGGCCTCCGACCTCGCCCGGCGGCCGATGGCGGCGGAGGATCTCCTTCGCCTCGTCGGGCCACGGCGGCTCCCTCTCGGCGGTTCCCTCGTTGAAGCAGATCACGAGCGAGCCTCCCGGACGAACCACCCGCTCGATCTCGGCGACCGCGCGCGACGCGTCGAACCAGTGGAACGCCTCCGCGCAGAAGACGCCGTCGACGCACGCGTCGGGGAGCGGTATCTCCTCAGCGGTGCCCGGCAGCGTCTCGGCGTCGTGGATCAGCGCGCGCAATGCGTCGTCCGGCTCGACCGCGATGACCCGCCCGTAACGTCGAGCCAGCAGCCGCGTCAGCTTGCCGGTGCCGGCGGCGAGGTCGAGAACCGTGGCCGAAGCGGGAAGTCCCGACACGTCGGCGACGCGGTCGGGCCACTCCGGTCGACCGCGCTCGTAGTCCTCCGCGACGGCACCGAAGCTGAACGCCCGCGGCTCCGTCATGGAAGGGCCGCCCGGCGACGCAGGCGTCACTCCTGGGAGGCGGCGAGCAGTTCCTGCGCGGCTTCGAGGTCCGACTCTCGTACGAGGATCTCCTGGCGTCCTGCCGAGATGAAGTCCTCGAGCGGCGAATCGATCTCCTCGGTGTCCCGGTAGGCGCACTCGATGCCCGACGACCGGAGCAGCCCGCAGACCACTTCGGCCTCGGGCTCGCTCGAGACCACGGTCACGACGACTGTGCCGTCCGATCCCACGCGCGAAGGCTACTTCGTCAGACCTGCATCGTCATCCACCTCGACCGAAGCCGCACGACCCCTTGGCGCGGGAGGACGGCTGCGACGTCGTCGACGTCGATCATCAGGCGACGCCGCCCGAGCCATCCTGCTCGCACCACGAGAACGCCGCGCACGCCGGGTCGGCCGCCCACCCGGTAGTCCTCGACGGTCCCGAAGCGACCTGATTCGGTCTCGACCACGAACCCTTGCGCCCGGCGAAGCCTTGACGGCAGCTCAGCTCTTGTTTCCACCAGAACCTCCGCGGCTAGAGAACGGCCCCCTGCCCGGTTCCCATCGGCAGCCACGGAATCTTCTGGAGATGAATGTGCGAGTGATCTCGCTCCCCTACGGCGGACGATGCCTGTCGCCAGCCTGGAGGACTAGGCCCCGCGCGAATCATGCGCCGTGAACGGTCCCATCGTCGGGAACCGGTCCTCACCGTCGAGCAGGTGGCGAAGGAAGAGCGCGACGCCGATGTCGCCCGTGAAGAGTGAGTAGCGGCCGCGGCCGAGCGCGGCGCGCTCGCGCTCCACCTGGCCGATCGCGTGGAGCGCAAAGGCGCGGGCGCGGTCGAGCCAGAGCTCGTCGCCGGTGCGGCGATGGAGGACGAGAAAGGCGTACGCATTCCCGGCGGTTCCGTGACAGAGCCCCGGCCCCTTTGCGAGCGGCCCGGCGCGCCACGTCAGCTCGCCGCCGGCGAGCGCGAGCTCCTGGTCGAGCAGGTCGCCGAGCGTCGCGACCATGCCCGGGGCGCCGTGGCACCACTGGACGCGCACCTGCTCCGGCGGCATGTCCGTCACCGCCATCCAGTTAGCCATTCCGTCCTCCCGCAGGAGGTACGGCGTCAGGTCGGCGACCGGCGGTGCCTGGCCGCGGTTGGCGAGCGCCCGCACGTTGCCGGCGTAGCCGTGCGCCGGACCGAGGAACCGCGTGAGGCGGCCGTAGAGGTCTTGCGTCCAGAGGCCGTCGTCGTCACGGACCGCGAGGACCCGCTCGGCAGAAGCTCGCCAGGCCTCGTCCCAGCGCGGCTCGCCCGTCCATGCGAGCATCGCCTCGGCGACGAGCGTCGTCCCCGGCGTGCCCCACATCACCTCGTTCGTCGGGGATTCGAGGTTGCCGAGGACGAGCTCGTGAACACGGTCGGCGAGCCCGGCGCTGCCGGTCACGCGGTAGGCAACGAGCGCGATCCCACACTCGCCCACCCAATAGCTGCCGGCTGATGCGTATTGCGGCATATCCGGCTCGGCCCGGTACCGGTCGACGAATGCCACCGCGGGGTCCGCCCAGGCGGTCGAGCCGAGCTCGTGCAGCGCCCAGATGACTCCCGCGCCGCCGAGATAGACGTTCGAGGAGCCGTCGTCCTCCCCGTCGTTCGGGTGCCAGGGCCAGCGCGTCCCGTCGAAGGCGGCTTCGGCGTCGGCGACGATGGTCGCGATCGCCTCCTCGACGCGCGCCTCGTTCCACTCACCTGCCGCGAGTGGCTCGTGCTCGGACGGGCGCCAGAGTGACTCAGCCAACGCCGGCAAGAAGGAAGGCCCGCGACTCCTTCAGCATCTCGCGGGCGATCACGAGCCGCTGGATCTCCTGCGTCCCCTCGTAGATCTGCGTGATCTTCGCGTCGCGCATGAAGCGCTCGACCGGGTATTCCTTGATGTAGCCGTAGCCGCCGAGGATCTGCACCGCGTCGGTGGTCACCGCCATTGCGACGTCGCCGCACTTGAGCTTGGCCATCGCGGACGCCTTCGTCAGCTCCGGCCCCTCGACGCCCTCGTCGGCCATGCGCCCGAAGCGGTAGAGAAGCCCGCGCGCCGCCTCGCACTCGGTCTCCATGTCGGCCAGCTTCGCCTGGATCAGCTGATGCTGGCCGATCGGCTTCCCCATCGTCTCGCGCGTCTTCGAGTACTCGAGCGCGTAGTCGGTCGCGCCCTGCGCGATGCCGAGCGCCTGGGCGCCGACGCCGGGCCGGGAGCGGTCGAGGATCCGCATGGCGATCCGGAAGCCCTCGCCCTCCTCGCCGAGAAGGTTGCCGGCCGGAATCCGGCACGAGTCGAAGGTCAGCTCACCGGTCGTCGAGCCCGAGATGCCCATCTTCGGCTCGAGCCGCGCGACCGCGAACCCCGGTGCCTCCGACTCGACGAGGAAGGCCGAGATGCCGTCGTGACCCGCCTCCGGGTCCGTCTTCGCGAAAACGGTGTACAGGTTGGCCACGCCGGCGTTGGTGATGAAGCGCTTCGAGCCGTCGAGGACGTACCCGTCACCTTCGCGGCGCGCCGTCGTGCGCATCGCGGCCGAGTCGGAGCCGGAGCCCGACTCGGTCAGCGCGTAGGCCGGCAGCCACTCCCCGGACGCGAGCCTCGGGAGGTAGCGCTCCTTCTGCTCGTCGGTGCCCGCGAGCTTGAGCCCGAGCGAGCCGAGCTCCTGCACCGCCAGGATCAGAGCCGAGGTCGCGCAGACCTTCCCGACCTCCTCGATCGCGATCAGCGAGAGGAGCGTGCCGGTGCCGAGGCCGCCGTACTGCTCGTCGAAGAAGAGGCCGAAGATGTCGTTCTCGCGGAACAGCTCGACGACGTCCCACGGGAACTCGTGCGAGGCGTCGATCTCGGCGGCGCGCGGCGCGATCCGCTCGCGCGCGAGCTGCCGGACGAGATCGCGAAGCTCCCGCTGCTCTTCGCTCAGGACGTCCCACGGCACGCGGAGAGTCTAGAACGGCGCGGCCGATACGCTCGCGCGCATGATCCTCCGCAACG
>Ga0187776_10000143_pt1 | contig 34864 bp, 28 predicted proteins | sample 0216_BV02_MP12_2_FD_132426 | JGI IMG/M metagenome (GOLD analysis project Ga0187776, IMG submission 132426) | Tropical peat soil microbial communities from peatlands in Department of Meta, Colombia - 0216_BV02_MP12_20_MG | ecosystem: Environmental > Terrestrial > Soil > Wetlands > Peat | place...
GGCGGAACCGGGAAACCCTTCGGGACCCGTCCGAAAGTCTGCTGGATTTTGGGAAACAATTTGTCGGGGTCGATATCCCCCACGATGACCAGGATCGCGTTGTTGGTCGAGTAATACCGTTTGTAGAAGGCCGTGACGTCGTTTCGTTCGATGCTGTTCAAATCCGTCATCCACCCGAGGGTCGGGGCGTGGTACGGGTGGACCAAAAAGGCCATGGCATAGAGGTATTCGACGACCAGGCTTTGGGGGTCGTCGTCGGTCCGAAGGCGCCGTTCTTCCTTGACCACTTCCCGCTCCAATTGGAATTCCTTCGTGTCCAGCAGGAGGTTCGTCATCCGGTCGGATTCGAGATTCAAGGCCAACCCGACCTGATCCGCCGATAGGTTTTCGAAATAAGCGGTGTAGTCCTTTGAGGTGAAGGCGTTTTCGGTCCCGCCGACCTTGGCGATCATCCGGGAAAATTCACCCTTGCCGTATTTGGGAGTTCCCTTGAACATCATATGTTCCGTGAGATGGGCGAGCCCGGTTTTCCCAGTGACCTCGTTCCTCGAACCGGCACGATACCAGATCTGGATAGTCACCACAGGGGCTTTGTGTTCTTCGACGAGGATGACCTTGAGGCCGTTCTCGAGGGTGTGGGTTTGAATCGCCCGGGCCTGGGCCGGAGGGGACGAAAAGAACAGAAGCCATGCGAACAGGAGACCCGATAAGATCGGCATATGAAACATCCTAAACAAGAGCCTCGGGTGTTGTCAACTCCGTGCGGAGTTGGCCGCAGGCGGCCAGGATGTCGCGGCCGCGGCTTTTGCGTATGAAGGCCGTCAGATGTCCCTCGATCAGGATTTTTTGAAAGCGCAGCACGATTTCGTCGTCCGGACGACCGAAGGGGGCTCCGGGGTAGTCGTTAAATGGGATCAGATTCACTTTGCAGCGAAGGCCCTTGAGCAGCCGGAGGAGGCGATGGGCGTCTGCCTCGGTATCATTCACTCCTTTCAAAAGAACATACTCGAAAAATATCCTCCGGCGGGGCGGGAGGGGATAGTCCCGGCAGGTCCGGAGAAGCGTTTCCAGGGGATATTGTTTGTTGACCGCCGGCATCAGCCGGTCCCGTATCGCATTGGTGGTCGCGTTAAGCGAAACGGCCAGGTTCACGTTCAATCCGCTCTCTCCCAGCCGTTTGATCTGAGGGACGAGGCCGGCGGTGGAGAGGGTGATTCTTCGAGGAGAGAGGCCGACCATCTTCGGATGCGTTAGGCGCTTCAAGGCTTCCGTCACCTCCCGGAAATTGGCCAGCGGTTCGCCCATTCCCATGAGAACGATATTGGTTAATAGATCCCCCGGTTCGAGGTGCCGTAGCACCCAGAGCACTTGATCAACGATTTCATGGGCCTTGAGATTGCGGAGGAGGCCCATGGTCCCGGTTAGACAGAAGGTGCAGTCGAGTGTGCAACCGACTTGGGTCGAGATGCAGAGGGTATTGCGGTCTTCCTCCGGGATCAAAACGGACTCGATTTCTTGACCGTCGGACAGACGGAATAGGAATTTCTGCGTCCCGTCCGTTGACCGCTGTTGCCGGACTAACTCGAGTTCACAGATCATGGCCCGTGTTTCAAGAACCGCTCGGTCTGATTTTGACAGATTGGTCATTCCATCGAACTGGAAGACGTGTTTCTTATAGATCCAATCCCGGAGTTGTTGAGCGCGATACTTCGGCCAGCCCAGCTCCCGCATAAACCCGTCGAACTCGTCAAAGGAAAGCTGTTTGAGATTCGTCTTTTGCATGGGCCTAATGTAACACAGGTCCGAATCGATGAACAAGGTGTCTTGATCTGGTCGTCGGCTGTGTTATAATCGAAGACGTGATGAAGAATCGGTTCTACACATGGAAGGTGGCCGGTGCCGTGCTGGTCCTCTGTTGGGGATGGCTTGGCGCCTGTTCTTCTCAAAAACCGCTGATCGTGCCCACGACCCCTCCTTCCGAACGGAACGAGAATCCTGGCCTGGATCAACCGCCGGCCGCGCATCAAGAATCGACCCCCTCTCCGCAGGCCTGTGCCCCGGCCGAGGACTGCTTTGCGACAGCATTGCAGCTAGCGGATCAAGGGAATCGAGAAGCCGCCGTGGCCCTGCTCCAGTCGCTGCGGGACCGTTATCCGGACTCTCCGCAGTCGAAGCAGGGCGGTTTTCTCTTGGGGCGATGGGCCGCCGAAAAGGGATCGCCCGAAGCGGATGCGCTTTTATCGCAGGCCATTTTGGATCTCCCCTCGCTTGAAGAGTACGCGCTGTATTTCATGGCCGAAAACGAAGTGAAACGCGGCCAGTACCCCCAGGCGGTTCAGACCTACGACCGCCTGATCCAGAAATATCCAGAAGGTGTATTAAATGCCCAGGCCGTTTTCGAAAAGGCGGATGCTTGGGCTCAATCCGGTGATTGCCAAACCGCCCTCACGCAGTTCCAAGAGTTTGTGTCCCGATTTCCCGGTGATTCCAATGCCGGCAAAGCCTTGCTTCGGCTGGCCGACTGCGCCTTGAAACTCGGAGATTCCGGAAAGGCCGTTTGGGCGCTGCAACGGGTCTGGTTTTTCTACGCGGACAGCCCGGAGGCTCCGGAGGCGCAAAAGAGTCTCCAGCAGATGGGGACCTCGGGTGTCTCGATCCCGGCACCGTCCGCCGAGGCGCGATATCAGCGGGGTCGAACCCTCTTTGACGCGGCTCGGTACGACGAGGCCGCGGTCGAATTCAAGGCGCTGTTGGCCGCCGGTGAACCGGGGAATCGCGACGACGTGAGTCTAAAATTAGGGGAAACCCTGATCCAGCTCAAACAATATGATGATGCCAATCGGGTGTTGGAAGACCTGGCGCGCCGGACCGGGCGGCCGGACCTTCTGACCAGCGCCCTTTTCTGGATGGGACGCGTCGCGATTCGTCAAGGCGATGAGGGCCGATCTCTGCAGATGGAGCGGAAACTGGCCGACCGATTTCCGGCCAGCCCGGATCGTGCGAAACTGCTCTTTATGATCGGAGATTTTTATGAGGACCGTCGCCAGATCGAACAGGCCCTGAAGGTATATCACCGCGTCATCGCGGAGAATCCGGGCGATCCATCCGCTGAGGATGCAGTCTGGCGGATCGGTTGGATTGCCTACAAGACGGGGCGGTACGACGACGCGATCCGGATCTTCGGGGACTATTGGCAACAACATCCCGCCAGCCTGTCCGGCGGCCAATTCGGATACTGGATCGGACGTAGTGCGGAACAGATCCACCAGCCTGCACAAGCGGCGCAGGCTTACCGGAGAGTCTGCCGAGATTATCTGCGGAGCTTTTATTGCCAGCAGGCCCAGGTCCGACTGGCAGGACTCCAGTCCGCTGCCACCGAACCTGGAATGACGGATCCCCGTCCGGACGCCCCATTCGAAGATCCGGAAGCCGGTTCAAAACCGATGAACGGGAATTCCATTCGCTTGCCGGTCGGAGAGGCCAGCCCCGCGCTCACACGCGATCGGCATTATTCGATCGCGTTGGAGCTCATGGCGCTGCATCTCAAACCCGAGGCCACTCAGGAACTGTCTTATTTGACGGATCGGTATTCGACGGACAGACCGACGGTCTTGAAGCTGTCCGGGCTGCTCTACGACGCAGGCGACTACCACCGCAGCCTTCGCCTCTTGCGGCTTTATTTTCAGGATGTCCTGGAAAAAGGAGGGGATGAGATCCCGAAAAGTTTCTGGGAGCAGGCGTATCCTTATCGTTTCGTGGAATGGGTGCAGCAACAAAGTCCCGCCGTGGGAACCGATCCCTATCTCGTCGCGGCCGTGGCTCGCGAGGAGAGCGCGTTTGATTCGAAGGCCGTTTCCAAGGTCGGGGCCTTGGGATTGATGCAGCTCATGCCCTACACGGGGGAATGGGTGGCCAAGCGGGTGGGCCTAGACGGCTTCCGACCGGAACTGTTGCTGGATGAAGCGACCAACATTCACCTGGGGGCGTGGTATCTCGGGCATCTGATCGAGCAGTTCAATGGAAACATGGTCCTGGCCGTCGCCAGTTACAATGCCGGCCCGGAGGCGGTCGGTCGGTGGGCCGAGATGGGCGTGTGGAATCTGGACGAATTCATCGAATCGATTCCGTTTAATGAAACGCGATACTTTACCAAGAAAGTGATGCGAAGCTACCATGAATACCGTCGGATCGCCGAGGAATATTCCGTCCAGCCGATGACGGGAGCCTTGGTTTCACCTTAACAACTTGACAAGTGGTTCGGGAAGACGGTATAGTTGGGGCAATTTTGAGGAGTTGCGACCGTGATCTCTCCTCATGGACTTGCCTTTGATCTGTCTCCCCTTTCCCGGGCGGCTCCATCCCCATCGGGTTTTTCCCATCCTTTTCGATTGAATCAGAGCGACCATCAGCGGCCGAGGCATGTGGATCTATCCTGTGAGCACGGCGAGGGAGAGGGGAAGGACTTCGACGAGAATTCGGCGGGCTCAGTCGAGCCGCTAAGTCGAGTCGCTCCATCCGGATTCGCCGGTAAAAGCGAGGATCGGGCTTGGCCCATCCGAGCGCGGGGTGTGGGGGCATCGGAGGAGAGCAGCCCGCACGGGCCCCACAAATCATGGCGGCGACGTGAGCCCCTAATATTGATTGAGGAACCGTTGTCATGCCTATTGATCAGATGATGTTGTTGGAAAAGCGCGTGCACCAGATCTTGGAAATGCTGAAGCGATTGAGACAGGACAACATTTTTTTGGAACAGAAGGTCAAGACGATCTCTCAACAATTGGCCAAGCGGGAACGCGATTCGCTCCGTTGGAACCATGACCGGGTTCGGTTGCGCTCCCGAGTGAAGCGAATCTTGTCCGAAATAGAGACCAGGCCGGTCCGTCCGGATCATGAGAGGTCCACTCAAAAAGAAGGCGCAAATAAGCCGCTTCGCGGCTCCGCCGCGAGAGGCGCGGGGCGTGGGGGCATGTGAGGACCTTGTTTCTTGTTGGCTGCAGTGGCACCCACAGATAAAAAGCCCAGAAAGCGAGGGGAGACGTGAAAAAACAGGTTGAGGTTGAAATTTATGGCCAGCGGTATACCATTTCGGGGGAGGCGGATGAACAATACGTCAGCAAATTGGCCCGTTATGTGGACGGCAAGATGAACGAATTGGCCAAGACCGGAAAAAATTTCCCCGCCACGAAATTGGCCTTGCTGGCGGCCGTTAATATTACCCACGAACTCTTCCAGCTTCGGCAGGATAAGCAGGTTAAAGAAAGCATGATCGAAAAGAAAGCCAAGGATCTGATCGAGAATATCGAAGAGCAGTTCAGTGATCTGAAGCTGTATTAGTTGAATCCGTTTCTACGGCATTTGAGCCGGCGTCATCCTTCGGCTTCGCCATCCACACACCTCTTTCCAAGACCTCCTTCATCAAGATGAACTAAGCCGTTGCGGTCGTGGAGGACTCGGCCGTCATGGACGTGGGTTCGAGCGCGTTGTGGCCGTTGCCGTTCGCCTCTAGCTTGATCGAGACCAGTTTGGACACCCCGGCCTCTTCCATCGTGACCCCGTAGAGTAGATCGGCATGTTCCATGGTCCGCTTATTATGCGTGATGATCAGGAACTGAGAATGGTCCGTCATTTGACGAAGCACCTTCAAGAATCGCCGGATGTTCTCCTCGTCCAGCGGGGCGTCGATCTCATCCAGGATGCAAAAGGGACTGGGGTGGATCAGGAAACTTGCAAATAACAGGGCAATTGCGGTCAGGGCCTTCTCACCCCCGGACAGAAGGCTGATGCTCTTCAAGCGCTTCCCCGGCGGCTGGGCCACAATCTCGATCCCCGACTCCAGCGGATTGCTTTCATCCAGAAGGACCAGATCGGCCTGGCCGCCCACGAAGAAATTCTGGAAAACCTCCTTGAATTTCTCGCGCAACACCGTATACGTCGAAAAAAACATTTCCTTGGTGGTCCGGTTGATCTTTAAGATGGCGGACTCCAAATCCTCGATCGACTGAGTCAGATCGGTCTCCTGCGTGGTCAGAAAGCGGTATCGCTCGTCCAGTTCTTTGTATTCATCGATCGCGGCCAGATTCACCGGCCCCAGCTGCTCTAACTTGACCCGCAGTTCGTTTAATCGTTCCTGAACCGAATCGGGATCGATCGGTTCCGTCATTGCTTCGGCCGCATCCCCAAGTACGGTTTGGTGGAGACTGGAAGCCTGTTCCACCAAGTGTTCGATCCGGAGGTTCAACTCGGTCTGACGCACGTCCAGTTCATTGTGAAGTTTTTCCACTCGGCCCCGTTCGGCCCGGAACTGGTCCAGACGGTCTTCAAATTGTTTGATCTGTCCCAGATCGGCCATGTACGATTCGGTCTCGACCGACAGGCGCTGCTGCGTCTCCGAGAGTTGGACGCTCAAGGCGCCGATGGCCTTTTCGGTTTCCTCTATGTCCTGGCGGGCGGCGAGGCCTTTCGACTCCAGCGTCATCATCTCGGTCGCCTGACGCTGTTGTTGCTCCTTTAATGAGGCCTGTTCTTCCCGTAGGCGGAGCCGCTCCTTGGACAGCGCTTCTTCCCTTTGAACCAGCGCCGAGACATCCACCTTCAGCTGGGTCACCTCGGACCGGAGCAGGTCCTGCCGCTCGGAAAAGTTTTTGGCCGTTTCCTGGAGGCGGGAAAGCTCGGTCTCGATCCGCTCCTGCTCTTGCCGGTGAACTTCCAAGCGGTGCAATGCCTCGGTCAGGGCCTGCTCCGCCGAGCCGGCTTCTTGGGCTTCCTGGGCATGTTCGATCTGTAACAAGTCCCGCCGCTCCTCCAGGCGAAGACGGTCCGCATCCAATAGGGCGATCTTCTGCCGCTGCGACGCGACAGTTGATTCCTCCTGCTGACGTTGTTCAATCAGTTCCTGTTGCCGTTGTTGAAGCCGCTCTAAATCTGCGGTGAGCTCGGCCTTTTCGGACTCGGAACGGCCCAGCGCGGTTTCCATTTGCCTGGTTTGACCTTCGGCCTCTCGGATTTCACGCCGGGTTAATAGGAGTCCATGTTGTGATCCAGTGCGCCGGCCGGCCCAGAGGAGTCCGCTTGGGGTAAGGACTTCTCCTTCCAGTGTCACAATCGTATAACCAATCCGAAGTTGGCTCCAGAGCCTCAGGGCGGCTTCGAGATCCCGAACAAGAAGAACATCGCCTAAGAGGGCTTGGGCCGCGTCTTCAAACCCGGGTTTCACTTTAACCTGATGCAGCGCCGGTCCGATGAAGCCTTCGAACTGTTCGCCGGAGGAATGAACCTGAGCGGTGCGGGTCTGACGCGGGACCCGGGGCAGGAAAACGCCCCGGCCGAGCGAGGCCGATTTCAGGGAGTAAATAATTTCTTTAATCGTCGCATGGTCGTCCACCAATAAACCCTGGAGTTGGTCGCCCAGAACGGCCTCGATCGCCGACTCGAGGGCCGTGGGTACCTCCAGGAGATCGGCGACAATGCCGTGAAGTTTGCTTCGGATCTCGGGCCGTTCGGATAACCAGGCCAGGATACCGGTTTGGGTTGTCATCATCGCTTTTTCGTTTTCCCTCAGCGATGTGAGGCGGGCCTGCGCGAGTGTCAGCGTCTCCCGTTGTCCAAAAATGTCCTCGGTTTGTATGGCAAGTGCGGTTTGTTTTTGGGTCGACTCCTCCGTCAGGCGGTTTCCTTCGGCCTGAAGCCGGTTCAGGACTTCGAGAAGATGGCTCAGGTGGGACTGTTCCGTTTCCAAGGTATGCCGGGTCTGATCGAGTTGCAGGTCCACCGACGATAACTCGGATCGGCCCTTATCCTGGATTCGCTGGATCTCTCTCTTGCGGGATTCAAGGGAGGCGACGCGATTTTTCACCTCGGTCATCTCGGCCAGGGTTTCAAAGAGCCGTGTCTTGTTATCTTCGAGCCCGGCATCCTGAACGGCGCGGTGTTCCTCCACCTCAGTCAGCGCGGTTTCCTGGGCCGTCAATCGCCCCCGCCGTTCGGAAAAAACCGCGGCCACTTCAGATTGTTGCCGTTCCGTCTCTTCCCCCTGGGTTACAGATTGCGTGAGGGCCTGTTCGAGGCGCGACTGTTCCAGGCCGAGCTTGGTCCGTTGTTCTTCCCAGGAATGGATCTGGTTCCGCAAAAGCTCGATCCGGTTTTCCTGCCGATGGATCAGGGTCTGGGTGTCGTAGACGGCCTGTTTTAACGAGGAAAGAGACGTCTCTTTTTGGAGGGCGCCGGTTTTGACGGACTGCAGATCGACCTCAGTTTTGGACAGCTCGGCCAGAAGCCTGGATTCGTCGGTTTTCAGGTCGGTGATCTGTCGAAGGACTTCCGAAAGCGTCGTTCGGTGATCCCGGTATTCTGAAATCAGAAGGCTCAGTTCGAGTTTTCGGACTTCGGTCTGGAGCCCTTGGTAGAGCTCGGTTTTTTTGACCTGTCGGTCGAGCGCGTTGATCTGCCGTTTGACCTCGCCGATGATGTCTCGGACGCGGAGGAGGTTTTGCTGCGTGGATTCCAGCTTGCGTTCGGCCTCGGCCTTCCGCAATTTGTATTTGGAAATGCCGGCCGTCTCCTCGATCAATTCGCGGCGTTCCAGCGGTGAGGCATTTAAGAGCTGATCGACTTTTCCCTGTTCGATGATGGTGTGGCCTTTGTGACCGGCGCCCGTATCGATGAGAAGGTCTCGGATGTCTTTTAAGCGGCAGGGGCTTTTATTAATCAGGTATTCGCTCTCGCCGGTTCGGAACAATCGGCGGCTTATCGCAATCTCCTGGTAATCGCCAAACTGGCCAGCGATTTCTCCGGTGACATCACCGACGGTCAAAATCACTTGGGAAAGATTGAGCGGCCGGCGGGTTTCGCTGCCGTTGAAGATCACATCCTCCATCCGGTCGGATCGGAGCGCCTTGGTGCTCTGCTCTCCCAGGACCCAGAGGACGGCGTCCACGATATTGCTCTTTCCGCAGCCGTTCGGTCCCACGATCGCGGTGATTCCGGGCTGAAAAGTTACGACGGTTGCCTCGGCGAACGACTTGAACCCGATCAACTCCAGTTTTTTAAGGTACATAGGCCTCCTTGGTTATCCAGGATAAAACCGGGTCTGCATATACCGGTTTGACAGAAACCTATAACATATCCAAATGATGAAGTAAAGAAAAAAGTACAAGATTGAGTGGTTGTGGATTTCGGGCACTACCATATCCGGTAGGGTGATCCGCATTGGTTGACGCATTCGGTTCAATGATGTTATGTTCACTCCGGGTAGCGAAACAATTCCGGGCTGAGAGGCCGGGGTTTTTCGAAGGAGAATGACGACCGATGGCGGTATCTGAGGAATCAAGACTGGCGCTCTTTATCGATCTGGAGAACATCGCGCTCGGCGTGCGCGAGGCGAAGTATTCCAGCTTTGAGATCGGCAAGGTATTGGCGCGCCTGGTGGAGAAGGGCAAGCTGATCGTAAAGAAGGCCTATGCCGATTGGGATGTCTACAAGGAATACAAGCGCGCATTTCATGAGGCCGGAATCGAGCTGATCGATATTCCACACAAGCGTTACAGTGGAAAAAACAGCGCCGATATCAAGCTGGTGGTGGACGCGATGGAGCTGGCCGCTTCAAAAGAGCATGTGAACATCTTTGTGATCGCCTCCGGCGACAGCGACTTCACGCCCCTGGTTTCGAAGCTGAAGGAAAACGACAAGCACGTCATCGGGGTGGGCGTGAAAAATTCCACCTCGACGCTGCTGGCCTCGAACTGTGACGAATTTATCTATTACGAGGATCTCGTCCGGGCCGCCAAACCAAAGCCCAAGTCCGTCGCCCAGCTGCCGGAGAAGAAGAAGGAATGCTTCGAGCTCCTGCTCGAAACGATTGAGGCGCTGCAGCGGGAAGATAAAGAGGTGATCTGGGGATCCATGGTGAAACAGACCATGAAGCGCAAGCAGCCCTCTTTCAATGAGTCCTACTACGGCTACAGCTCCTTCAGCAAGCTCCTGGAAGACGCGGCGAAGCATGAACTGATCAAGATTACCCATGACGCAAAGAGCCGCTCCTACATTATCACCTCCCTGACGGAAACCCAGTAACACAGGTGCCGGTCTGTTTGCTTCTCATGAGAGCAGAGTGCTATATTACCGGTCGGGAGGGCATCGCGCCCGCTTTTCAATTCCGTACGAAAGGAGTCGGTCATGAAGAAGATCCTTGCGAGTCTGATCCTGGTCTCGATAGTCGTGTTCGGTTCCACGGCGACGGCCCAGACGGGTGGCGGGTACACGATGGGCGATGAAGGTCACCGTTACGGAATGATGCCCGGGTATCTCTGGTGGTGGGGATTGTTCGGTTTTGTCAAGGCGGCGATCGTCCTGTTCGGCCTGTGGCTGCTTTATCGCATCACCGTCGCGGTTGAAAAGATCGCGGCCTCGAGGCCATGAAAGGAGTAAAATGATGGCCAACGAAGAAATGTGCGAGCTTCCGGCCTCCCGGGTTTCGGACGAAGAGGCCCGCAAGTTGATAAACCAATACCAGACGGTTGCGGTCGTCGGTCTGTCTACGAACCCGGAAAAACCCGGTCACTATGTTCCGAAATACCTCAAGGAGCACGGCTACACTATCATTCCCGTGAATCCGACGGCCAAAGGGGAAATTCTGGGTCAAAAGGTTTATGCCAGTTTGAAGGAGATTCCGCAAAGGGTCGAGATCGTCGAAATTTTCCGTCCGCCGAAAGATGTTCCTCCGATTGTGGAGGATGCGATCGCCATCGGAGCGAAGGTCGTCTGGATGCAGGAGGGGATCGTGAACAACGCCGCGGCCGAGCGGGCGAAGGCCGCCGGCCTGACCGTGATCATGGACAAATGCATGATGAAGGTCCATCGCTCCCGCTGATTTATCTTCCGCGCTTTCTTTTTTGCGCCCTTTCTCGTCGGTGGAGAGCCGGTCTATCGATCGGAGCTCTTTGGACGCCTTCCTCGACGAGCCGGAAGTCAGCCTGGCGTTTGATCAGGTCCACCTTCTCGACGCGGACCTTGACGCGGTCGGCTAGCCGGAAGATCCGGCGGTGGTGCCGACCCATCAAACGGTGCTGCTTCTCCTCGTAGATGTAATAGTCGTCCGGGATCGAGCTGATATGGACCAGCCCCTCCACGAACATCTCCTCCAGCTCAACGAAAAATCCAAAGGCCGTCACGCCTGTAATAAAGCCGAAATACTCCTCGCCCTCTTTATCCGCCAGGAAACGGACCTTCTTTAGATCCACCGCCTCGCGCTCGGCCTCCATTGAGGCGCGTTCACGTTCCGAGCTGGTTTGCGCGATGTCAGGCAGGAGTTTTTCGAGCATCTCCCGGCGGTGTGCCGAAAATGCTTTGTGACGAAGCAACTCCTTGACGAGACGATGGACGATGAGATCGGGGTAGCGTCGGATCGGTGAGGTGAAGTGCGTGTAATGTTCAAACGCCAGGCCGAAATGGCCGACGTTTTGTGTCGAATATTTGGCCTGCTTCATTGAGCGCAGCAGTACGTGATTGACCAGCCGTTCCTCCGGCCGGCCCTTCACCTGTTCAAGAACATTCTGAAACGCTTTGGGTCGGATTTTCTCCGGCGCGTGGCCCGACTTGGAACCGGAGAACCGAAATCCGAAGCTTCCGACGAACTGGATGAAGTCATGAATTTTTTCTGGGTCCGGTACATCGTGAATGCGGTAGATGAACGGAATCTTCAGGACCGTCATATGCTCGGCCACGGTCCGGTTGGCCGCCAGCATGAATTCCTCGATCATCCGGTGGGCGATATGGCGTTCTTCACGGATGATGTCTGTGGTCTGACCCTGGAGGTCCAAGATGATTTCCGGTTCGGGCAGGTCGAAATCGATGCTTCCATTGTGGGCGCGGACCGCCATGAGCCGGCGGCAAAGCTCTTCCATCAGCTCAAAATCGTGAAGCAGATAATCATACGTCCGGCACAGATCCGGGTCTTTATCCACCAGGATTTTTTTGACGGCCGTGTAGGTCATCCGTTCATTGCTCCGGATGACACTTTCATAGATGTCGTACTCCAACCGCTGCCCTTGGGGATCAAACACCATCTCGGCCGTCAGGGTTAGCCGGTCGACTTTCGGGTTGAGGCTACAGATCCCGTTCGACAGCCGTTCGGGGAACATCGGAACGACCTGATCGGGAAAGTAAACGCTGGTTGCCCGCCGGCGGGCCTCCAGATCGAGGGTCGATTCCCACGGGACATAATGGCCAACATCCGCGATATGGACCCAGAGCCGGATTCGGTCGTGAGGCAGCCGCTGGACCGAAACGGCGTCGTCGAAATCGCGCGCCCGTTCGCCGTCGATCGTAACGGTGTTGAGATCCCGAAGATCCCGTCGATTATGGATCACGTCGGCCGAGACCGTTTCGGGAACGGCCTGCGATTCGAGAAGGACCTCTTTGGGAAAATCCTTGGGAAGGCCGAATTCGGCGATCACCATCTCGGTGTCCATCTTGGGGTCCCCAGCCTGGCCGAGTACTTGGATGATTCGTCCCTCCGGGTTCCGGTGGGGCGTGGGATAAGACGTGATCTCGGCCACGACCAAGTCGCCGGTCTTCGCGCCGCCAGAGAGATCCGGGCTGACATACAGATCCCTGCAGATCTGTTTTTCCGTCGGGACGATGAATCCGAATTCTCGTCCCGATTCAAACCGGCCGACGATCTGGGTCATCCCCCGCTCCAGGACGCGAATGATCCGCCCCTCCCGTCGGCCGTCCGGTTTGGTCGCCTCGATTCGGGCCACGACGCGGTCGCCGTGCATCGCCTCCATCATACTTCGCCGGCCGATAAAAAGATCCGGCTCACCCTCCTTTTCCGGGATGACGAAACCGAACCCGTTCGGATGACACTGAAGCCGACCGGTCACCAGATTCATCTTTCCAGGGATGCCGTAGCGGTTTCCCTTGATCGCAATCAGTTCGCCGTCCCGGATCATCTCGTCCAAAAACTTCTGGAATGCCGATCGGCGATTCTTCGGGATTCCGAGCGAGCGCATCAGCTCGCGGAGCAACATGGGATGAGCGGTTTGTTTTTCGATTCGCTTTAAGATCTCTTGACGTGTGGGATGAGTTGGAATGACAAGCCTCCTAGGAGCGAACCAGCGCACCGCCCCAATTAAGTCCCCCGCCGAATGCCCCCAGGAAGATCAAGTCCCCGGGCCGGACGCGCCCGCTCCGATAGAGGTGATCCAGCGCCATGGGCAACGAGGCGGATGAGGTGTTGCCGTACCGATCCAGCGTCATCACGAGCCGGTCCCGCGGAATTTGCAACCGTTTGGCCACGGCCGAGAGAATCCGGGCATTGGCCTGATGGAATACAAAGTGATGGATATCGGCCGGTTGGAGATGGTGGAACATTAAGATCTCGTGCGCCATATTGGTCAGGCGCTGGACCGCGGCCTTGAAGAGTGAACCCCCCTTCATCCGGATGACATGGAGCTCATCGGCCAGGCTCTGCTGACTGATCGACTGCCTTGAACCCCCGGCCGGGATCTGGATCATTCCCGACCTTGAACCATCCGAGTAAAGACGGACGGAGAGCAGGCCGGATTCTCCCGCACTAGGCGTGAGAACGACCGCACCCGCGCCGTCGCCAAAAAGAATGGCGGTCGCGGGATCGGATCGGTTCAAGAACTTTGACTTGACCTCGGCCGCGACGGCCGCGACCGTTTTCACCCGGCCGGATCGAACGAACTGCTCCGCGACCGAGAGCGCGAACAGAAATCCGGAGCACGATGCCGCGACGTCCATCGCAAAGGCGTTATAGGCATGAAGGTTTTTCTGAACGAGGCAGGCGGTCGATGGAAACCACATATCGGGCGAGGTGGTGGCCAGGACGATTGCTTCGAGATCCGCGGCCGCGCAGCCGGCCTGCTCCAACGCCACCCGGACCGCTTCGGTCGCCAGATCGGAAGCGGCCTGATCCCTTCCGACCCATCGGCGTTCCCGGATGCCGGTGCGTTTTCGAATCCCAGCATCGTCCAGATGAACGGAGGAAGCCAGCTCCTGATTTGTCACGCGACGGTCCGGAACGTAAAATCCGGTACCGGCGATTTGTGCGATCAATGCGAATCTCCTTTATTGCAATGAAATTATAAGAGACGGCCTCCGAGAAGTCAACGAACGCATCTTGCCATTTTGGCCCGCATCTGGTATGCTATCCGACGGTATAACGATCATCATGATGGAGACCCAAACTCGAAAAATGATTGCCGGTTTCGCCTTGGCCGTGTTTTTGACCGGCGCCGGCTGCAGCACGCCGAACGATCCGCTTGGAGCCGATATCCGCAAAGAGCTCGGTGTGACCAAGAACAGCACCGAGGAAACGAAGGACGATGTCAAGCGGAACTACGACCCCAAGGTCATCCTGAAACGGGCCGAGGCCCTCTATCAACAGGAGGAATATATCGAGGCGGTCGGCGAGTACCAACACTTTCTGGATCTGCATCCCCTTCATGAGTGGGCCGACTACGCTCAGTTGAAACTGGGTCTGAGCTATTTTCAGCAATTTACAACGATCGATCGGGACCCCGAGCCGGATCAAAAGGCGTTGGAGTCGTTTCAAAAATTATTGACCACGTATCCCAACACCAAATATGCCGACGAGGCCCGGAAGCGGATATCCATCTGTCAGGAACGGCTGGCCCGGTACCAATTCTATGTCGGTCACTTCTACTATAAGCAGGAGGCTTACCCGGCTGCGATTCATCGGTTTGAGCAGATCCTGACGACGTATCCGAATGAGCCGGTCGTCGCGGATACCTTGTACTACCTCGCCCTTTCTTATGAGCGAGCGGGGAAGGCCGAGCAGGCCGTGAACCGCCTCCAGGACCTGATTGTGAAATATCCCGACAGCCCCTATCACGAAAAAGCCCAACAGATCTTGAACCGGATCAATCATGAGCCGCAGTCATGAGGTATTTTCCGGCCTTTCTTGATCTTCAGGGCCGGTCTGCAATTGTGATCGGCGGGGGCCGGGTAGCCGAGCGCAAGGTACTCACCTTGCTGGCCTGTGGGGCGAGGGTCACAGTGATCAGTCCGGTCATGACCCCAAAACTTACCTATCTCGCTCAGGCGGGCGCGATCCGTCATCACACCCGTCGCTGGCGCCCCGTGGACCTTAAAGAGGCCTTCTTAGTCATGGCCACGACGGACGATCGGAAGGCCAATTCCGAAATCGCCCGTCAGGCGCATGCGGATTCCCGTCTCGTCAACATTGCGGACGACCCCGCCCGATGCAATGTCATCTTGCCGTCCGTGATCACACGGGGGGATTTGATCATTGCCGTCTCGACGAGCGGAAAAAGTCCATCGCTCGCCCGCCGGATCCGCCGTGAACTGGAAGGGTCGTTTGGAGCGGAGTACGGTAAATTTCTCCGTCTGTTGGGTACCGTCCGTCAACAGGTTCAATCGCGGATTCCTTCCATGGCTCGTCGGCGCCGTATCCTTCAACGGCTGGCCGCGTCCGATCTCCTTACGCTTCTTCGGCGGGGCAAAAAGAGACAGGTGCAAAAACGGGTTCGACAGATCGTGGGGTTGAAGAACCTGACGTTGAATGGTTATTGAAGTCGGGGGATATTAACACCTGTTCCGGGCTTCGTAGATCCGCAATTCCCAAAGCCAGCGACTGCCTTTCTTAATCAGCCGAACGATACCGTCTGAGATCAACTGATTGAGTGGAGGGGTCTCCGGGGAGATCGAAGCCGGCAGCGGCAACCGTTTTTCGAACACCATCCGGACTTCTTTAAACGTCTGTCGGGCCGCATCCAAAATGCGCTTCTCATTTGCCAGGGAAATCACGGGAAAGATCAGCCGGCCGTTTGGAACCAGATGCTGTCGGACGGATTGGAACATCCGAACCGTCGGATCAGCGCCGTCGGGACCACCGGTCGGCACCGGTTCGGGAAACCATCCGGAGCGCCGCGCCAGTGCCTCGGCCACGCCGGAGACGTCATCGATGATAGTATCCACGACGAGGCCGTTGAGCGAGTCGAATAAATCCCCCTGCCGGCAGTCAATACGGTCGGCCACGCCGTTCATTTCAGAATTCCGCCGGCTGAGATCGCAGGCCTCTTTATGGAGATCCAGAGCGTAGACCCGTTTTGCGCCCATCTTGGCCGCCAGCACTGAAAAAAAGCCGCTGCCGCAACCCAGGTCGATCACCGTTTCCCCGGCACAAGACGCAAACTGATCAGCAATCAGTTCGGACGTAGTGGTCGGGACAAAGACACGGCCGGGCCATAGTTCAAGACGAATCGTGTGACCGTGAATAGTCCAATCTTTTGTTAAAACGGTTGTTTCCTGGGTGGTCAAGGGGACTCCTTGTTTAGCTAACGTACTGCCCAGGACGGCGATATTAAGAGGCTCAATGGACAGACCGCAATAGCGGACAGGAGCTAACATACCATTTTAAGTGGAAGGTTGTCAAACAGGCGGATGTCGGCCCATCGCTTCCCTGGAGCGTATTAAATTTTTCTTGACGGTCTCGCGATGTTGCAGTAGGCTAACCGGCCATGAAGGTGATCGGGCTGATCTCAGGAACTTCCACGGACGGGATTGATACCGCGCTCGTTGACATTACGGGTCGGGGATTGGAGAGCCGACTGATGCTGCTTCGGTTTGCGACCTATCCTTATCCTCGTGCCTTGCGTGGCCGGCTTGTCCGATTGACCCATGACGGTCGGGTCGAGGATCTCAGCCGGCTGAATGTCTATGTCGGCGAATTGTTTGCGAAGGCCGCTGTGAGGATCGCGCGGGAAGCCGGTATTCCGCTGAACGAAATCGATCTGATCGGCTCCCATGGCCAGACGATCTGTCATCAGCCGGTTCCCTTGAAAATGGGTGGGCTGAACATCCGTTCCACACTCCAGATCGGAGAGCCGTCCGTCATTGCCGAGCGGACCGGCGTAACCACCGTGGCCGATTTCCGTCCACGGGACTTGGCAGCCGGCGGGGAAGGCGCTCCGTTGACCCCTTATCTGCATTACATCCTTTTTCACAATCCGCTTCGCCCTCGCCTTGTCGTCAATATCGGGGGAATCAGCAACGTGACATATCTTCCTCGGGATTCAGGTCTGGAAAACGTCCTAGCGTTTGACGCGGGTCCGGGCAATATGCTGATCGACGGAATCGTGCAGGATCGAACCAAGGGTCGAAGGGCGATGGACCGGGGCGGGGCGATGGCCCGACGGGGGCGAGCCCATAGACGATTGTTGTCGGAGTTGCTTCGACACCCCTTTTTGTATCAAAGGCCGCCGAAGACGACGGGACGTGAACTATTCGGTCGGGCGTTGATCGAGCGGGTGGTTCTGAGAGCGAAAGTTTTAAGATTAAATCAATGGGATCTGCTGGCGACCGTCACAGCCTTTACGGCTCGGGCAATCGCTAACGCCTATGAGCGGTTCATACTTCCCAGGGGAGGTGCCGTCGAGGTGATTGTGGGCGGCGGCGGGACCCGAAACCCAACCTTGATGCAATTTATACAGGAGGCCTTCGGGGGGGTTCCGGTTTTCACCTTTGAGAAGTTCGATCTGGACAGCCGGGCGCTTGAGGCGATGGCCTTCGCGCTGTTTGCTTATGGGACGATTCAAGGAGAGCCGAACAACGTTCCATCAGCGACCGGCGCCAATCGACCCGTGGTGATGGGAAAGATCGTACCCGGCAACAACGGTCGGATGGTCCCTTGATCCCCGCTACATTCCCACCTTTTCTCGGTACTCATCCATCACCCGATCATTCACTTCCGCAAACCCGTTATCCCGCGCGTATTGCTCGATACCAGCACGGGCCAAAGAGCGAACAAAGGACGGGACATTCTGGAGCCGCTTCTCGGCGTTTTCGGTCCAGGGAACGGACGGTTGAGGGGATGCGCCGGATTGACCGGCTGCGATCCCGCTATCTTTGAATGCGGAACCGGCCAGCATCGCCGGAAACGGGCACTTCCCCATGTCAGCCGTCATTGTTGCGGCGGGTTGGCCTTCCGGTTTCAGGGCTTCGCGGGTGAACTCCATCGGCTCAGCCGGAACAGTGCGTCCGCCGATCTTGACTCCCAGCCCGCTGACCAACTGGGTCTCGCCAGGATTCGTGACCATCGCGACTTTATAGCCGCATTGTATGCAGGCGAAGGTGATGCCGAGGCGGAGCGCATCTACTTGCTCCTTGGATTCGTAATCCATAAAGTTGTTGCATTTGATGCACAAAAATTTCATGACGATCTCCTTGATTCAATATGCTTTTGTAACGAGTCGGTGATGATTCGAAAGGCCTGCGCGGCCGGTGTGAGGGGATGCTCATCCACAAAAGACCGGCCATGGTCCGCACAGCTGGCAATCCGTCGGTCGAACGGCACTCGACCCAAAAGCGGGAGGCCCATTTTCTGAAGCGGACTTTCCCCATGGGACGCGTCTTCGAAAAGTTCCAGCGACTCTCCACAATGCGGGCAGATCGCCCCGCTCATGTTCTCAATCAGTCCGATGATGGGAATATGAAGTTCCCGGTTCAAAAACACGACCGATTTTTTAACGATGAATTGTGAAATTTCGGAAGGAATCGTCACGATTACGGCCCCATCCAGGTCCGGAATCATCTGGGAGATGATCGGCGGTTTGTCGGAAGAGGCCGGCGGCATGTCGATCAACAAGAGATCCAGTGGCCCCCAGTTGACGTCGCTGATGAATTCCCGGATGACGCTCATCTCGACCGTGCCGCGCCAAACAGCCGAGTCTTCCCAAAGCCCTTTCCACATCACCGGGCTGCCTTCGCTGGGAAGCATCAGCTCCATCGAGGCGACCTTGATTCCGTTAACCCCAATCGCCGGTTGAGCCCCTTCGGCCGTGATCTTGAGCGACCGCTCGCGGACGCCCATCATTTTCGGGATGCACGGCCCGCTCAAGTCTACATCCAGGATGCCGACTTTGTAACCGCGCGCGGCAAAACTGTTGGCGAGACTAACCGTCACCGAACTCTTGCCGACTCCCCCCTTCCCGCTCATCACCGCGATCTTATGCTTGATCTGGCCCATCCTGGTCTGGACGGCTGCGACCTGCTCCATCACCTGCTGAACAATGGGATTGACCATCTTGTTCTTTTTTTGCTGCTCTTCAAGATCTTTGACCACCTCGGTGATGGTCCGTCCTTCTGATTTATCCTGTTTCATGGCGATTCTCCAAGAAGGAAAATACTATAAGCCAGACGGGGGAAGGGTGTCAATAGAGGAAATTTTGTCGCACCGACGCCCGGGCCGGGCCTATTATCCCCGGTTCTTCATCGCTTCGATCAGGATCCTGGCCACTTCCGGACGGGAAAACTCGGGAGGTGGTAGGGTGCCGGCCCGGAGCATCTCACGGACCTTGGTCCCGGATAGGCTCACATGTTCATTCTTGTCATGGGGGCAGGTTTTGACCGAGGCCATGCTTCCGCAGGCCTTGCAGTAAAATGTGTTGTCAAAGAAAAGCGGGGTGATGCCCAGCTCCCCGGGTGCAAATTCATTGAAGATTTGGTGGGCGTCGAACGAGCCGTAAAAACTTCCGACGCCGGCATGATCTCGCCCGACGATGAAATGGGTGCAGCCGTAATTCTTGCGGACGATTGCGTGGTGGATCGCCTCCCGCGGACCCGCATATCGCATCGGGGCCGGGAGAACCGATAACAAGACGCGATCCTTGGGATAATATTTTTCGAGAAGGGCCTCATAACATCTCATTCGAACATCCGCCGGGATATCGTCGCTCTTCGTTTCGCCGATCAACGGATGGAGCAAAAGCCCGTCCACGATCTCGAGCGCGCATTTCTGGATATATTCATGTGCCCGATGAACCGGGTTCCGTGTCTGGAAACCGACCACCGTCTTCCAGCCGCGGTCTTTGAAAATTTGACGGGTCTCTGATGGCACGAGTCGGTAGGGAAGAAACTCGCGGTTTTCCGGCAGCCGTAGAATACTGACCTTCCCACCCAATAACACATCCCCCCGTTTGTAGAGACTATCGACGCCCGGATGCTCGGGGCTGTCGGTTCGGTAGACCGCCTTCGCGGCCACTTTCTTGTCATACTCGAATTTTTCCTCAAGATGCAGGATCGCCAGGATGTTTTGACGTTCATCCGTCAAGGCTATTTCCTGACCTTCGCGGATCGACTCGGCCGTTTTATGATCTACCCGGAAGGTGATCGGGATGCTCCAGGGAAGTCCGTTGGACAAACGCATCCCGGTGACAACGCGTTCATAATCCTTCCGGCCCAGGTATCCCTCAAGTGGACTGTAAGCGCCCACGGCGAGCATCTCCAGGTCGCATAATTTTCGCCGGGTGAGCGGAAGTTTCTTCATCTCATTCGCTTTGTTAAGCAATCGCTCGCGTTCGGCTCCCTGAATGATGCGGTTGATCAACCGGCCGCCGTGCGCCGGAATTTCGTGGTGCGGTGTGTTCTTGGTCATGACTTTCTCCAATTTAATTGACTTTCTCGACCAACAGACGGTAGTGCTGTTTGTCTATTTTTTCCTGCGACAGGATCTTCTGCCCATCGCCCTGAAGGCTCTTGGGAACATTTCGAATTGGCTCGCCTTCGTCCAGAATTACCTCGAGGCGCTGACCGACCTCCAACTCCTCCAGCTTGAGTTTGGTTTTCACATAATTGATCGGACAGGCCACGCCACTTAGATCGAGTCGAAAGGTTGCCGCCGTTATCATCGGCGCCCCTTGGGCGGCCTGTTCGTCCGCTTCTGGTGCTTCTGCGGCATGGGTCTTTGCTTGTTTCAGTGAACGGCCGTGCTTGTCGAAGGCCGAATGACTCGCTTCGACAAACGACTTGGCATAGGTGACCTTTTCTCGAGCAAACTCGACTGTGGGCGATTTGGGCCCAAGGTCCTTGACCTGATCGGTCAGACGGGCAAACGTACGGGGCAAGATTTCTTTTCCGACCAGAAGCGTTTCGGCTTTAAACAGAATCTCGGCATCGATCGAGGAATCCACCCCTTCCAGGACCAGAAGCCCCTTGGCCGCGGCCACGATCGCGCGGTAAGCCTTGTTCACGGCATGGCCGGTCTGCCCCTTTTCGGCCATGACGCCGGCCAAATGAAGTTCCTGATCGGCCTCAAACAGAAAACCCTCCATCATTTCATAGGCCCCGCCGGCGCACTCGCCCGGACCCAGATCTTCCGTCGTGAAATCCTTGTCGTCTCCCCAGTCGACATAAAAACTGCGATCCTCTTCATAGGAAGGAAGAAATGTAAACGGCATCAGACCCTCTTTGAGTTTTTCCTTACCCAGTCGTGCGGCAAAGCCTTCGAATGATTCGCCATCGAGTCGGGCCTCCCGATACCGCTTCAGGATATGTCGGACCGCGTCCGGGGCATGCTTGGCCGGAAGCTTGATCACCTGCGGTCCGATTCGCATATTCGATCCGCCGAGATGAATCTCGTAGAAAGGCGCGGTGTGGCCACCGACTTTTTTGCCGACGCCATGAAACCCGATCGAGGCGAGCTGGTGCTGCGCACAGGCGTTTTGGCAGCCCGAAATCTTGATCGACATTCCGGCGAGATCGTCGTTGGCCGGGTCCCCGGGTGTAAATACCCCGGCGAGAGCCCGCGCCAAGCCCTTGGAAGAGGTGAGCGAAAGTCCGCAGGTGTCCGTTCCGGGGCAGGCCACGATGTTTTCAATCCGATCCGCTCCGGTCTCGGCCAGGCGGAGACCGCTCAGGGCCTCGTGGACGGCCGGCAGATCGGCCTCATGCACCCAGCGCATCGCGAAATTCTGTTGGACCGTGACCCGGATGTAACCATCCGAGAACCGTTCACAAATGTCCGCGACGGTGCGAACCGGCGCGCTTTTTATGTCTCCCAGAGGAATCTTGATCGTGACGAGATTAAAACCCGGCTGTTTCTGAGGCATGACGTTGTATTTGAGCCAGGCTGCAAAGGGACCCGTCGCCCGCTCGCGACTCCAGGAACGGGGAGCGGCCGGTTGTTTTAACGGCACTTCCCTGACAACCGGGAGGTTATAATGACCGTTCTGGGATCTGATTAGGTCAAACTCGGTCTTCCAGAGCTGATAAAATTTTTCGAACCCCAGCTTTTCGACCAAGAATTTCATTCGGGCCTTATACCGGTTCTGACGTGGACCGTGCCGGTCAAAGACACGAATGACGGCCTCGCAGATTGCAACCAGGTCCTCGGGCGGCGCGAACTCGGTCAGAACATTTGCGGTCCTCGGAGTGGAACCCAGTCCACCCCCCACTACGACTCGGAACCCCAATCGTTCATCCCGTCTCTGGGCCGTGATCCCTATGTCATGGATCGAAGTGGCGGCATGATCGTAATCCGCACAGCCCTCGAGGGCGATCTTGAATTTTCGCGGCAGTTTTTGGCAGATCGGATTCCTCAAAAAATGCTGACTGATCGCCAAGCCGTACGGGGTGACATCCGCCACTTCCGTGGGGCTGATTCCGGCCATCGGGCAGGCCGTGACGTTGCGGACCGTATCGGCGCAGGCTTCCCGGGTGGTCAGTCCGACCTCGGCGATCAGACGCATCATCGTCGGGACGTTTTCGAGTTTCACGAAATGCATCTGGATGTTCTGCCGTGTCGAGAGGTGGCAGACGCCGGAGGCGTAGGTCTCGGCCAGGTCCGCCAGACGCCGCAACTGTTTCGGATCGAGCCGTCCCTGCGGGACCTTGACCCGGAACATCTGGACGCCGGGCTGTCGCTGCCCATAGACGCCGTGTTGCAGTCGAAACGGTTTGAATTGATCCGCCGTGATTTCCCCCCGTTTCAGACGGGCGACCTCGCCCTCGAAGATCTCGATCTCTTTTAAAATCTCGGCAGGAATTTTGGAGAGATCCACCGGCGTTTTCTGTTGTGAGGTTAATGTTCCCATGGCGCTTCCTCCTATCCGCTCATCCAAAAGATGATCGGATTAAATCGAAAAATCAGGCTGTCCTGTTCCTTCCACCTTTTCATCCAGAGCGACCGGAAGAATCTTGGTCGGAATGGTGAAGGCCTCTTTCCGGCCGTGACTGTCGACTGCTTCCCACGTAATCAAGTTCTGTGCAAGCTGGACATGAGGCTGAAGACTCGCGTTGGGAAAGCCCAGTTGAAACGAGAGCCGAAACAGAATAGCCTCTTCCGGGCAGGCCTTCACGCAGGCGAGACAGTCCCAGCAATCCTGATATTTGAGATAGGCCTTGTTCGTTCCCATGTTCTTCTCGATGAGATCGCCGGGACACATTCGAACACAGGGCGGTTGAACTGAATTACCGCAGCCGTCACATTTTACGGGGTCGACAATGACAGGCATAGGACATCCTTTCTAATCGAGCCGTCTTTTAGGGTTTGTATCGGTCTCCTGGAACCAATTGTTCATACGGTCGTTCAAGCATCGTAATGCCACCTGTTTTTGGATCCCGACGGGAGTTGATGAACTTCAGCCAGTTTTGATCGTCGCGCTCCGGGAAGTCCATCCGAGTCTGATAAGCTGGCCAACGGGTCTCTCGTCGGTGTAATAGGTGTTCGACCAAGACTTGGGCCACATCAATCCGGTCCAGGATCTCGTGGACCTTCATCAGATCATGAAGATCTTCCGCTACGATGAGATCCAGTTGACTCGGCAGTTGTGCTAAGTGCTTTCGGGCGACTAATAATTGCGCCTCGTTCATTTCATAGTACCGAGATGCGCCGCCGGCATATTCCTCCATGATTTTTTGCAGCCGCGACTCTACCTCATCGGCCCGGACACCCGAAAAAGTTCTACCATGCTGATGCAGGGGATGAAATACCCGTTCCTGTTCATGGTCGATCCATTCGATGTCGGGTTCGACCCGCTGAACCTGATCCACATACTTTCCGGCCGCCCGGGCCGCGATGACGCCTTCCGCCCAGCAGCCGCTCACAAATTTATAGGGCGCGCCGCCGGCCACGTCCCCGGCGGCATAAAGACCTTCCAAAGTTGTCTGTCGGTCGATATTAATCCAATAACCGGCCTGGCAATGACCGCCTACGATGTACGGTTCGGTCAACTGAACTTCAACCGGTTCTTTGCTCGGATCGAAATCGTTGGATAACCAGTAGAGAACCTGGGAGGGATACATGTCCAAAAAAGCGGCCTTCAGTTTTTTGACCTGTTCGGAATTGATATGACGGGTATCGAGATAAACCGGCCCCCGCCCTTCTTTTAGCTCCATGATCGGTCCATAAGCCCGGTACGGAGTCGGTGCACTGTCGCCGCCCAGATGGGCGTAGCGCGTCGCCATGAATTTTTCGCCTTTTCCATTGATTTGAGGGGCATTGACCCCGAGGGCGATCGTACCGGTCGGTGCAATGGCATCCTTGGTCCTTAAGGCGATGTACCGCATTTCAAAGCTGGTCATCTCGGCCCCGGCGCGAATGCCCATGGCATACCCGGCACCGGTGTTGTAGGGAGAGTACCAGGTCTTATGTTGAGCATCATGAGTATTATTAGGCCGGTAAAGTCCGGCAGCGCCACCCGTAGCCACGATCACGGCCTTGGCTTTAACGATGTAAAGTTTTCCGTTCCGGATGCTGAAACCGGTTGCACCGACGACGCGTTGATCCCGGGTCAAATAATTGGTTGCAACCGTCCAGTTTAAAATCTGGACGCCAGCATCTCGGACCGCTTTGGCCAGAATCGGTTTTAAGGATTCGCCATTGATCTTGATGTTCCAACGACCCCTCGGAACGTAATTACCCTTCTCGTCGGTTAAAATCGGGAGCCCCCAGCGTTCCACCTTCTTGACGCAATATTCGAATAACTCGGACTGGCTTTTCACTAAGTCTTCACGGATCAGGCCACAGGAATCAAATCGGACATACTTTACAAAGCTCTCCGGAGTCTCTCCCGGGTTCAGATAAGCATTGATGGCATTCATCCCGCCGGCCAGACAGCCGCTTCGGTCGATGTGGGCCTTTTCCATGATCGTAACTTTGAGATGCGGAAACCGTTCGCGCAGCTCGGTAGCGGCGAGGCAGCCGGCCGTTCCGCCGCCGAGGATTAAAACATCGGTCTCCACCGTCTCCCGATTGACCGTATGCCCCATGCTGACTTGTGATGCGGAGGACAGCTCCCTTTTCATGTGATCACCCTTACCTTAGACGGTTTTAACATTCTGCGACTGATACAGTTTGACTTTTGTAAAAAATTGATAGAGAAGATATGTGTCAATGGCAATGATGAATAACCAGAGCAGGTATGCCGACGGACTGGCCACCAGATCAAGTTCGATCAGAACCCGGGACAGTCCGAATCCGACTACCCATGCGTCGAAGCTCATGCAAAGCCTCCGGAACGTTTCCGGATTGATCCGGTGAATCACATAGGCGCCCAAAGGGACGCCGATCAGAACACTGGGCGCGATCGATACAAAGATCGCACCGCTTTGGACACTATACAGCCCCAGAAGATAGTAAGTGCTCGCCGTTAACAGGGCTTCCGTTACACGAATGAGACCCAAGGCCGCCCGAAATTCTTCCTTCACAAACCCCTGGTTGTTGAACATGAGTGCCAAGGGGGGGCCCGATACGGTCGTGATGGAATAAAGAAAACCGACGCCTGTGCCAAAGGGCAGACCCACTGCCCGTTCTGAATTGATGGGTTTTCGCACACCGGCTGCTTGCAAGAGAATGAGGGGGAGAAGAACGGCGAAGGTCGTGAATTTGATCCAACCGGGGTGGACGTACGATAAAACGTAGCTACCGAGAACGATACCGGGAACCATCCCGATCAGAATTGGGATGATACGTCTCCAAACTTTCGACACCCCTCTCCAGTTTGTCAGCAAAATGTAACTATTGATAAAGATCTCGACCAGGACCAGGGCGGGGTTCAAGATCCGATTGGTATAGAACAGAAGGGCCACTGGGACGGTGATGGATGAAAATCCATGACCTAGTCCTCCATTGACGACCGCCGCGAAAAGTGTTATGGAGATCAGTATAATTAGATCCGATTCGTTGTTCATATCAACACGCTATTCAGATGTGGTACATTAATACCTTCTGTTTATCTTTTTCCTTCTTTCGCTCGCAAAGATTTTGAATTGTAATTGACTCCAGAATCTTCATCACGGCCGCCCGAACTTCTTCCCAGATCGGTTTTAGAATATCTCCGCCGGGATCCATTTCATACAGGTGGAAATGGTCGTCGATTCCGGAAGGACGGTTGAAGGGACCGATCGGACCTTCGATTGCTTCCAGAACCTCGCTGATCCGAATCTCGGATGGCGGACGGCTCAGTACATATCCGCCCTGTGCGCCTCGTACGCTCTCGATCAGCCCGGCTTTTCGAAGGCCGCTTAACACCTGTTCTAAAAACCGAAGGGGAATCTGCTGGTTCTTTGCGATCGTTTTAGCTTGAAGAGGTGTCTCTTCGACATGCTGAGCCAGTTCGAATACGGCCAATATACCATACTCCCCCTTTGCTGAAAAGCGCATAATTCCTACCTTTCCGATCAAGTTTATGTAATTTATATAATATTGGTTGTTATGATGTCAAGGGTTTTTATTTATACCGTAAATACATTAATAAATTCGAATGTTATAATAATATTAAATTGCATTATAATAGTCCTATCTTGCAATTTGATTTGATTCATGGTATCGTCGCACTAATTTTTATTAGCTTGAAGGAACCATAAATTGCTACATATCTGGGCAGAATTAATATCAATTTTCTTGCTTATTTTATTGAACGGCTTCTTTGCGTGTTCCGAGATCGCAATTATTGCGGTCCGCCGTAGCCGGATCAAGCAGCTATTTGAACAGGGCAATCGCCGAGCCGGCTTTGTCCATCAACTCCAAGAAGACACCGCAAGGTTCTTGGCTACCATTCAGATTGGTATGACGGTCGTCAGTTCCTTGGCTGCGGCTGTTGGCGGTGTTTTCGCCGTTGAGACACTCAAACCCGTCATTCAGCAAATTCCATACGAAACGGTGCAGAAAGCCAGTGAAGCTCTGGCGGTGGGAAGTGTCGTACTCGTAATTTCTTACCTCTCACTCATCATGGGCGAGCTGGTTCCAAAATCCCTCGCGCTGAAATATTCGGAACCCATTGCCCTGAGAGTGGCCCTTCCGATCGTCTGGATGTCAAAGGTCACCTCAAGATTTATCAAGATCCTGACGCTTTCCAGCGGCTTGCTGCTGCGTTTCTTTAAGGGACCGCTTTCGCATGAGAAAACCTTTATCTCGGAGGAGGAAATAAAGATCCTGATCCGTGAAGGGCGTGAGAAAGGGATCTTCGACCAGACGGAACAAGATTTGATCCACAGCGTGTTTGAGTTCACGGATATTTCGGTCAAGGAAGTGATGATTCCTCGTCCGAAGATGCATGCCCTGCAGATCGATATGCCTCCGGACGAACTTTTAAAATTTGTATCCACTCATAAATTCTCTCGTTACCCGGTTTATCGTAGAGGAGTTAATGAGATTGTCGGGATCCTTTATTACAAGGATCTTATGAGCCAGCTGGTCAGCAAGGAACCGATCGACTTGAAAAATCTCATCCGGCCCGTATATTTTGTCCCTGAGACCATGAAAGTGAGTCATCTATTAAAGGAACTTCAGCGCCGTAGAATTCAAATGGCCGTTGTCGTGAACGAATATGGAAGTGTTGAAGGTCTGGTCACGCTGGAGGATCTTGTGGAGGAAATTGTTGGTGAAATTCAGGACGAGGTGGACCGCGGCGAACGGCCTGTCGAGCGGTTGAAGGACGGGTCCATGGTTGTGGACGCCTCGATGTCCATTCGTGACCTTCATGATGATTATGGTCTGTCTCTGCCGGAGTCGTCCGAGTACGAAACACTAGGAGGGTTTTTTCTTTCACAGATTCAGAGCATTCCGCGCGGGGGCGAGATCATTCAACATGGAAAGTATAAATTTACCGTTGTGGATATGGCGGATCGACGAATCGCCAAGGTCAAGATCGAGAAAATCCCTGAAAAGGTTTCTTCTTAGGTCGCAATCACAAAAGCGTCTACTCAGCCCCATTTCATGGACCCACTGGGGCGCATCTTTACTGCCAAGATCTGGCGATATCCCAAGGTCCTTCAAATTCTGCATTCAAGCCGAACCTGTTCTTGATAAGCCTCGCGTAAGAGGCGGGTGACGGGACCGGGCTTCCCATCACCGATCGTGAACCCTTCCGCTTTCGTTATGGGCATGATCTCCATTGAGGTATTGGTTAGAAAGCACTCATCTGCCTTGTAAAGATCCGAGGGCAGGAGACGAGTTTCTTTCACAGGGATGTCGGCCTGCCTTGCCAGATCGATGACGAATCGACGTGTGATTCCCATAAGAATGCCCTGATCAACCCCAGGAGTATAAAGCTGGCCGCGTGAAACGATAAAAAAATTGCTGATGCTTCCTTCGGTCAAATAGCCGTTGACGCCGAGCATTAGCCCCTCATCTGCATGGTTTCGCTTGGCCTGGATTTTAGCCAAGATGTTGTTGAGAAAGTTAGCCGATTTAATCTGGGGGTCCAAAGCCGGCGGAGGGGTCCTGCGCACCGATACAATTGAAACTTTCAATCCATGATGGTATTGACGGGGATTGTAACCCTTGAAGACCCGGGGGATAATGACGAATGTCGGTTTCCGGCAGAGAGCGGGATCCAAGCCAATCGGTCCATAGCCGCGTGAAATACAGATTCGAAGCAAAGCATTCTTCAGATGATTGACCAACAGAGTTTCCTCGAGGTGCCGACGTAATACAGGAAGGGTTTGTGGGAGGGAGATTTCAAGTCCTCGGGCAGACTCTTTTAACCGTTTTAAGTGTTCATCGAGTCGAAAGATCCTTCCGTGATAAGCCCGGAGGGTTTCAAATACCCCGTCTCCGTAAAGAAATCCGTGGTCGAACACGGAGACGACGGCGTTTCGTTCAGCGACAAACTTGTTGTTGAGATAAATGTTCATCGTCCACTAACGCAACCACCTCAGAGCTCGGAGCAAGGCTTCGGCTTTGTAAAGGGTTTCTTTATATTCGCGTTCAGGTTCAGAGTCGGCCACGATGCCGCCGCCGACCTGGATATAGGCGCGGCCATTTTTAATCACAAAGGTCCTAATAATCAAGTTTAGGTCCAGTTCATCCGCAAAGCTAATGTATCCGAATGAGCCCGTATAGGGTCCTCGAACCACCGGCTCCAATTCCCCGATGATCTCCATGCAGCGGACTTTGGGTACCCCTGTAATGGTTCCACCCGGGAATACGGCTCGGATGACGTCGAGGGAATACTTGCCGGTCGAAAGTTCGCCACGGATATTGGAGACCATATGCATCACATGCGAATAATGCTCCGTGACCATGAACTCATTGACTTGGACGCTTCCATAACGGCAGATCTTGCCAAGGTCATTCCGCTCCAGATCCACCAGCATGAGATGTTCCGCTCGTTCTTTTTCGTTGGAGTGAAGTTCCATCCGCATTTCCCGGTCTTCGGGTGGGGTTTTCCCCCGGGGTCGAGTTCCGGCGATGGGTCGGGTCTCAAGAAGGCCTCCTTGCAGACGGATAAGGCGTTCAGGAGAGGCACTGACCAGATAAAGATCTTCCATCTGGAGAAAGCCGGCAAAGGGAGAAGGGTTGATTTTGCGCAGGACCTTGTAAAGCAACCAAGGGTCCTGATCAAATGGAACCGAATATCGCTGTGAAAGGTTGGCTTGATATATGTCACCCGCAGAAATGTATTCTTTACACCGCAGGACCATTTTGATGTATTGCTCCTTTGTGAAGTTCGAATCTGGACGAGGCGTCAAGATCGGATGATGTTTGGGATGACGATTTTGAATTGGACTTTTCAGTCGTTCCTCAATTTGTGCAATCTTCGATAGACCCTTATCCAGGAGCGCCTTACGGTCCGTATTTAGAACATGGCTCTTGGGCGGCGTATAAATGATCTGAATGTTTTTTTGCTCATGATCGAAGGCAAGGACCGTATCCGTAAACATGAATAAAAGATCTGGACAATCCAGATCATCCAAGCCAAGCCGGGGGAGTTTTTCGAAAAAGCGGACGATATCGTAACTGAAATATCCGACGGCTCCGCCTGAAAAAGCGGGTAGTCCTTCCGACTTGGGTATCAAAAACTCATCGAGCAGGTTTTTCAGAAAGGTCAATGGGGATCCCTGGAGGACTTGGTGTGAATCTTGCCGATGGATCTCGGCCCGCTGGCCTTTCGTACTCAAAACGAGGAAAGGTTCTGTTCCCACAAATGAGTAGCGTGCCGTTGCATTCGATCCTTTCACACTTTCCAAAAGGAAACTAAAGGGACCGGTTGCGATGCGTTCATATGCCGCGACTGGTGTTGTCGTACTCCAGGATAGTTGTTTGATCAACGAACCGGGATGAGGGTTCTTTAGAAAGGGTTCTTTGGTTTGAAAATCCATTGGAGGAGTTTTTTCCCTTCTTTCAATCCGACCTTTCGGGCCGTTTCAATTCGGGCTTCATCATACCTTAAAAAGCCGGCTTGTCAAGGTGTTATGCCAGCGCACTCCTTTAAAGTGTTTTTGACAATCCATCGGTGAGCATCTATAATTAATCACAAACATAGGTTGTTGAGAATGGATGGGAAACTTCCAGAACCGGTCAAAAGTTCAGAACCCGATTCTAAAGTCGACGCAGATGTCGAAATTGATAAAGAAGAACTCAAGTCGGTCAGAGATGTTATTCTCCAACTGACCAAAACGGCCAAAACCCTTAAAATCTATCTTCCCAATAATCCCATTTATCAAAGATTCCTGCATGAACTTCAAAGCCGGTTCGATGCCCATCTCCGTGAGTACGAGACATTACGGCTTAAAATAAAGCAATATGCCATTTACTATAAAGGGCAATCCGTCTATGAAAACACAAACCGGCTGGAGAGCCTGGCTTTTAAACTCTCTGTCGACGGCGTCCGAGAGTTAACTTTCCTTGAAGGGATTGATAAAGACGAGATTACGAGCTTATTGGAAATCATCGGACGTGAATACGATCCCAGCAACCCTGATGATGATATGGTAACGCTTTTGTGGGAGAGACATTTTACCCATATCAATTATTTAGTGGCCAGCGATTTCATACAGGAAACTATCATGCCGACTCGGTTGCAGGAGGGGACGACGTTTGAGAGGCTGGTTGAAAAGGAAAAGCCCCAAATGAAACCGATGGCGACGTCGGTTCAAACAACACTCCAAGAATATCTGGGACCCAAATTGGCCGATCAACCATCCCGGATTTTTGTTTTGTCAGATGAAGAAGTCGCCTCGATTAAGCAGCAAATGAAGGTGGAAAAATATGCAAATCCTATTTCGACGCTCGTTGGAATCTTGGCGGTCATTCTTCGGATCGAGAAAGACGATTCGGCATTTTCCGAGATGGTTGAGATTCTCGATAATGTCTTGGAGACCTTGATGCTCCGAGGAGACTTCTGGCACTCGAAGAAAATCCTGCAGCTTTTTCATGAACTCATGGAACCGCAAAGAAATCTTCCGGAGTCTCAGCGGCTTCGTTTAATTCAGGGGGTTGATCGAGCGGGTGATCCACAGAGAATACATGCGTTAGAGCCGGTGCTCAATCAATGGGGTGCAAAAGAAACGGACCAGATCTACGAATTCTGGTTGCTGCTCAACAAAAATGCCCTGCTCCCCTTGATTGAGCTTATGGGCCGATTGACACAGTTGAAAATACGCCGGGTCATTTGCGAAGCCCTCATTCATCTGGGGAAAGAAGATATCGAACCGCTCATCCAAAAACTGGGCGATCCTCGGTGGATTGTGGTCAGGAACGTCGTATATATTCTGGGCAAAATCGGACAGGATAAGGTACTAGATAATTTCCGAAATTTGATTGATCATAAAGAAGTCAAAGTACGTAAGGAATTGCTTCATACCCTCGATGGAATGAAGGATAATCGGGCCCAGGAACTGCTCTTAGGGTTTCTCAAGGATCCGGAAAGTTCACTCCGCATTCTGGCCATTCGCAGTTTGGCAAGCCACAATTATCGAGGGGCCCTGGAGCCCTTAAAGAATATGATTGAGGAACGGGAATTTTTTGTCCGGGATTTGTACGAAAAGAAAGAAATCTTTGAGGCATTAGGAAAAATAGGCGGCTCATTGATGGTGCCCAAGATGCGAAAACTCGTCCGGCAAGGGGGATCGGCCTGGTTTAAGAAAGCCATCAAAGAAGAATTGGGACTTTGCGCAGTCATCACATTGAAACGCATTGGCACTGAAGATGCCGTTGGCGCACTGAAAGAAGGGCAAAACCTGTCCAGCAAGGTCATTCGGGAAGCCTGTGAAAAAGCCCTGACCGAAATCGGAAAATCCCATGGTTAATGATCCTAAGCAAGCTGATCCGTTATCTTCCCGGCAACTTATATCCTCCAAGGGACTTGATGAAGAAATGGCTAAAAGGGGCAAAGAACTGGTTAATCAGTTCTACATCCTTATGAAAACGGCACAGATCCATGAGCCCACCAATGTGGCGATAGAAACACCCATCGAGAATGTACTCCGGACTCTCCGAGGGGTTTGGCAGTGGAGCGGCGACGCCTATCTCCGATTGGAAGGGGATTACCTTTTCTTGGATGAACTCAAGCTCAAGATGGACATCGACGGTTTTACCAGCTTTACTTCTCTGATTGATGCGCTGAAGCAATTGCAGATCGGTGGAATCCTATTCAAGAAGTCCTCTACCGTTGATGAATTGAAGCGGTTCGCTTATATTCTCGTGCAGATGGATCCCAATAGCCCAGAGCCATTTGAAGAGGTCATGCGACGGATGAAAACCATGGGGATTGCTGCCATCGAAGTTGACCCCTTTGAGGAAAAAAAGGAAGGTTACGATGATATTCTTCAAGATACAAAGGAGATTGCCAAGAGCACTTATTTCAGAACGATGACAGCCGTTGCGGAAGTGATGGACAATATTAAACTAGGTCAAGCCGTGAGTGTAAAGCGGGCCAAGCGAGTGGTTCAGAGCATGGTGGATTTACTGTTGCAGGAAGAGTCGACCTTATTGGGACTTACGACACTCCGAAGCCATGACGAGTATACACATCACCATTCCGTGAATGTTTGCATTTTATCGCTAACCATGGGGCAGCGTCTTGGATATGCTAAAAAAGATTTGACGGAGCTAGGGATTGCCGCCCTGTTTCATGACATGGGTAAGGCCAGCATTTCGCCCGAGATTTTGAACAAGCCGACTGATTTCACGGAAGAAGAGTGGCAGATTATGCGTCGACACCCCATTCTTGGCGTGAAATATGTCATCAAGCTGAAGGGCATCAACGAAATGACCATTCGGATGGTTACCGGGATCTTTGAGCATCATTTAAATTATGACTCGTCCGGCTACCCAAAATTGGATACAAAGTGGGAACTCAGTCTTTTGGGAAGAATCATCAGCCTTGTCGATTGTTATGATGCCCTAACTTCTTCCAGAGTTTACAACCGTATTCCTTATTCCCCGGATAAGGCGTTGAAATTTATGTTAAACAAAAGTGGACGAGCATTCGATCCTATTTTGATGAAAATCTTCGTCAATAGTATCGGCATATTCCCGATCGGGACCTTGGTTCTTCTGGATACCAATGAACTGGGCGTTGTGGTCCAGACCAATTCCTCTGCCGATCGTATGGATCGACCAAAGGTGAAGATAATTGCTGATCCATCCGGTATGGAGGTTGACGGAGACGTGATCGACCTCTCTGAACTCCATGAAAAGACAGGCCGTTTTAGAGCGAGCATTCTCAAAATTATTGACTCCACAAAATATAAAGTCGACGTCAGCCGATATTTTTTGTAAGCCCTGGCATTCGATTTTCTAATTCCCCTAAAAAACCTATACAGATTAGGCTTGACAGCAATAGAAAATATGTGATAGATTATGTCCGACTAAAAGAGTCGCAGATTAAAATAGTCGTGTTTAAGTAATTATTTGAGCGTAACGATGTTGAAATTGAGCAAAAAAGTAGATTACGGGCTGATGGCGATCAGTCATATTGCCTTTTGCGAGGATGAGAAGAAGATCGTCAACACCAAGCGAATCGCTGAAGAGTACAGTATTCCGGTTGAGTTGCTCGCAAAAATACTACAAAAAATGGCGAAGGGTGGATTGATTACAAGCTTGAACGGTCCAAAAGGGGGTTATGTTTTAGCAAGGGCTCCTCGAGATATTACCGTGGGTCAGGTGGTCAATGCCATTGAGGGACCAATTGAGCTGGCGCATTGCTATCGAGGAGATGAAACCGATTGCCAGCAACTTAAAAAATGCAGTGTGAGAAAACCCATCCGGAGAATACAGGACAGCATTGCACGATTATTGGATAGCATCACGATTGAGGAAATTACGCGGTTGCCTTAACCGCCTTGAGAGGAGTTGATCATGAAACTGCCAATTTATATGGACAATCACGCAACCACCCCCATCGACCCACGGGTTTTGGACGCGATGATACCTTATTTTACCGAAAAATTTGGGAACGCCGCCAGTCGTAATCATTCTTTCGGGTGGGAAGCAGAAAAAGCCGTAGAGGATGCACGGCGTCAGATCTCGATGCTCATCCACGCGGACCCGAAGGAGATCATCTTCACATCTGGCGCAACGGAATCGGACAACCTGGCCTTGAAGGGTGTGATGGAGATGTATCGGGAAAAAGGCAATCACATCGTAACCTCGGTAACAGAACACAGGGCGATACTGGATACGGCAAAGCGGTTGGAGAAGCAGGGCATGCAGGTGACCTATCTGCCCGTTGATAAAGACGGGCTTGTAAGTCCCGATGAGGTGAGTAAAGCGATCACGGATAAAACGATCCTGCTTTCGATTATGATGGCCAATAATGAGATCGGAACGGTTAATCCGATCGCCGAGATCGGTCGA
>Ga0187776_10000144_pt1 | contig 34741 bp, 19 predicted proteins | sample 0216_BV02_MP12_2_FD_132426 | JGI IMG/M metagenome (GOLD analysis project Ga0187776, IMG submission 132426) | Tropical peat soil microbial communities from peatlands in Department of Meta, Colombia - 0216_BV02_MP12_20_MG | ecosystem: Environmental > Terrestrial > Soil > Wetlands > Peat | place...
CAGGCGACGCGCAGCATCTTCTCGCAGCAGACAAACGTCCTCTATACGCACCTCAATCTGAAGAACCTAGACGGTCAGATCGCCCAGACCAAGAAAGACATGGACATCAGCATGACCACGGCCGGGCTGAAGACGTGCATGGAGAACTTCTTCAAGCACGCCATCGAGACCATGGAAGCGGCGTCCAAGCAGGCGAACGAAATCAAGGCCATGATGGAGGGCGTGTACAAGAAATTCCAGGAGGAGCACGGCCTCGCCAACATCAAACCGGGCGCGTTCTCGGTCACGCGCTACCTGCGCGAGATCAAGCGGCTCCAGGACAGGCACGACCAGTACATGAAGGGCGTGTCGCTGGTTTTCACCGAGCAGCGCGCGCTGACGCGCAAGTTTTTCGAATCCTCAGTGGCCAAGATCCGCGCCATCTACAAGATGGCCAACCGCGACGCCGACAACTGGCTGCGCACCATCATGTCGCCGATGGAATCCCAGGTGCGCGAACATCAGGTGCAGCTGCGCCGGCGGCTGGAATCCATCAAGCGCATCCACCAGGCCAGCGACACGCTGGAAGAGCGCGTACAGGAGCTCGAGCAGATTCGCGACGGCATCCGCGAACAGGAACGCAACCTCGAAAGCCGCGTCGAGGCGGTGCTCAAGGTGCTCCATTTCGACAAATCCTCCGACTCCACCCCGGTAGCCGCGAGCGCCTGATCGTGACCGACTCGGCCGGGGTCGCAGCCTCGCCCCCCGCCCCTGGCGCCCCGCTCTTCGGCATCGACATGACCACGCCGCGAAATCAGGCAATATACCGGGTCACGTTATAAAATCCCGTCACCGTTGACGCCAGCCCGCGCCGCTTGCGCGAAAGTGCCTGCCTTGGGGTTTTTAATAGCCGTTACTTGACCTGCGCGAGCCCTTCGCCGCGCGGATCGGAAGCCGCCTCCAGCTTTCCGCTTTTTTTGTACCAGGCCACCGCCTGCATGTTGCCGTAGCCCCCGCGCACGGCCTCGAGGCGGTAGCCGCGTTGTTCCAATGCGCGCTTTTCGGCGTCGTCGAAGGCAGTCGGTTCATACTGCACGACATCGGGGAGATACTGGTGGTGAAAGCGCGGCAACGCGACCCAGTCTTTCGGTCCGCCGCGTCCATGGGCGAACTCGAGCGTCGCGAGCAGCACCATGCTGATGATACGGCTACCGCCGGGCGTGCCGAGCGCGACCACCGCGTCGTCGCTTTCGAGGAACGTCGGCGTCATGCTCGACAGCGGTCGTTTACCGGGGGCAATGGCGTTGGCGTCCTTCCCGATGAGACCGTAGGTGTTCGGAACGCCCGGCTTGACGGAAAAATCATCCATTTCGTTATTTAGAACCACGCCGGTGCCGGGCGGCATGACGCCGCAACCGAAGGCCGTATTCAGGCTCAAGGTGGCGGCGACGCGATTGCCGTCGCGGTCGATGATGGAAAAATGGGTCGTGTTCCGGCCCTCGCCGGTCGCGTTCGCGGGAGATGCCGCCGGAGACGGTTGAGCCGCGCCCATTTCCTGTCGCAACTTCGCGACGTAAGCCGGCTCGAGCAGGCGTGCGACATCCACGTGGACGAAATCAGGATCCCCGAGATAGCGTGCGCGGTCGCGATAAGCGAGGCGCATGGCCTCGATCACGGTTTGATCGCGCTGCGTCTTGTCCATGGCGTCGAGGTCGAAGCCTTGCAGCAGGTGCAGCGCTTCCATGAGCACAATGCCGCCCGAGGACGGCAGCGCGGCCGTGGTGATGCGCACGCCGCGATACATACCTCGCAGCGGCTCGCGCTCGACGACCCGGTAATCGGAAAGATCCTTCTTGCTCCAGATGCCGCCTGCCGCGCGCACGCCGTCGACGAGGCGTGCGGCAATCGTGCCGCTGTAAAATCCGCGGCCGCCCCGATCCGCCAGGCGTTCAAGCGTGTACGCCAGCTCTGGTTGACCCAGTTTTTCGCCGGGAGCGATGATGAATCCACCGCGGTAGAACACGCGCGCGGCCTCGGGAAACCCGTTCGTCAAACGGTCATGCTGGCGCAGCGTCATCTTCGCATAGGCCCGCGTGACGGGGAAACCGTCGCGCGCGAGCCGAATCGCCGGTGCCAAGTCCTGCGCAAGTGCCAGCCGGCCGTATTTCCCGGCGAGATGAACCAGCGCCGCCGGCACGCCAGGAATGCCGGCCGCGAGCGCGCCGTCGATGGAACGGCCAAGCACCGGCCGGCCATCGCGATCGAGATACATGTCGCGCGTGGCGGCATACGGCGCGCGCTCGCGCGCATCGATCATGACCTCGAATCCGTCGCGTGCGCGATGCAGCAGGAAAAATCCGCCGCCGCCCAATCCCGAGTGATACGGCTCGACCACGGCGAGCGTGGCGGCGACCGCCACCGCGGCGTCGAAGGCATTGCCGCCGTGGGCGAGGATCTCCTCACCGGCTTTCGTCGCCAGCGGATGGGCGCTGGCGATCGCGGTGGCGGATGGGTGCAGTTCCGCCGCCTGGGCCGCGAGCGTCACAACCGCGATCAGGAACAGAAGGCAACGCCGAAGAGCAACCATATCACGCCTTATTGAACCGAGAGATTAAGAAATATCACCCACGCCGCTGGAGAAGATTCAATCCTGGCCGGTCCCAAAACAAAAGGCGGCACGGAGGCCGCCTTTTGTCGAACCGGATGGAACCTCAGGCCGTCTTGCGTATCAGCGCCTCGTATTTCAGCTGAAGCGCCTCTTTGCTTTCCTGATGATCGGGGTCGACCACGATGCAATCGACGGGGCAGACCTCCTTGCACTGCGAGGTCTCGAAATGACCGACGCATTCGGTGCACAGGTTCGGGTCGATCACGTAAATTTCCTCGCCCTGTGAGATCGCGCCGTTCGGGCACTCGGGTTCGCACACGTCGCAGTTGATACATTCGTCCGTTATCATCAAAGCCATGTTAAATACCTACAAAAATAGTCAGGTTTAACTGTTCGCATCTTAGCCTATTTTGGCGCGCATCGCAGCCGCCACTCGCGCGTCCACGAAATCCGCGACATTCCCGCCCAGCAACGCGATTTCCTTCACCAGCGAGGCGGAAATGAACATCTCCTGCTCCGAGGGCGTCATGAATACTGTCTCCACCTCCGGCGCCAGTCGCCGGTTCATGCCCGCGAGCTGGAACTCGTACTCGAAGTCCGAGGCCGCGCGCAAGCCGCGCAGGATCACATTACCCTTGTGCTGACGCACGCACTCGACCAGCAGGTTATCGAACCCGGTGACCTTCACGCCCTCGATGTCCGCCAGCACCGCGCGCGCCAGTTTCACGCGCTCCTCGAGGCCAAACAGCGGTTTCTTTTGCGGATTAGCCGCCACCGCCACGATGACTTCGTCGAACAACCGCGCCGCCCGGCGTACCAGATCCGTATGACCGTTGGTGATCGGGTCGAACGTGCCGGGATACAGCGCGATGACTTTCATTCAGCCTCTCGGAAAGCAGCAAATATATCACTGCCAATAGCCGGATTATTGACGGAAATCAAGATGGCCTCATTCCGTTGCGGGCTTTCGCGCCAGATGATATCCGACTTGTCCGGCACTTTTGCTGCGAATCAAATCCCAGGTCGCCGGTATGGGCAGCGCCTCGACGCGACTCGGTGCCTCGATATACACAAAGCCGCCCGGCTTGATCCAACCGCCCACCTCCATCAGCTCGGCGCAGCGCGCAATCATATCGCTGCCGAACGGCGGATCCAGAAATATGATGTCGAACGCCTGCGGCGCCTGCCGCAGGAACTCGACCGCGTCGGCGCGCACCACCTCGGCGTGGTCCGCCCGTAGTGCCGCGACGTGCCGGCGCAGCTGCTCGGCCACGGCTGGCTCTTTCTCCACCATGACCACGCGCGCGGCGCCGCGCGAGAGAGCCTCGAGGCACAACGCCCCGGTGCCGGCGAACAGATCGAGGCAATGGGCGCCGGCGATGTACGGTTGCAGCCAGTTGAACACCGTCTCGCGCACGCGATCGGGCGTAGGGCGCAGGCCCTCGGACTCGGGCACCTCCAGGCGCCGGCCGCGCCAGCGTCCGCCGATGATGCGCAACCGGCCCGGATAGGAGGATTTCGTCTTCGCGGACGGCGCGCCCGGTTTCCTGACTCCCGTCGCCCGGCGCGAGTGCTTGCGGTCAGCGCCCGCCACCGACGGTCACCGTCAGCATCTTGTCCGGATGCACGCGCCGCCGGAAGGCGTCGCGGATCTGATCGGCCGTCACGGCCTCGACGCGCGGGATGAAATCGTCGAGATAGGTCAGAGGCAATCCGTAGAAGGCGATCACCGCGAGGTTCTCGGTGATCTTGCCGTTGCTGTCGAGGCGCAGCGGGAAGCCGCCGGTGATGTGCTTCTTCGCCGCGTCCAGTTCCTGCGGCGTCGGACCGCGCGCGACGAAATCCGAAACCACCTTGCGCGCCAGCCCGAGCGCACGGTCACGGCTGTCGTTTTTGGTCTGCAGGCCGACCACGAACGGGCCGGGAACGCGCAGCGGATAGAAATAACTGTAAACGCTGTAGGACAGGCCGTTTTTCTCGCGCACCTCTTCCGCCAGGCGCGACACCAGCCCGCCGCCGCCCAGGATGTAATTGCCGACGTAGAGCGGGAAGTAATCGGAATCGCCGCGCCAGGTTCCCGGCTCACCCATGAGGACATGCGTCTGCGTCGCCGGGAAGCTGATCTGTTTTTTGGCCGCCGCGGGAAACGCCGTCACCGCCGGCAAGGCCGGCGCGGCTTCGCCGGCGGGCAGTCGGCCGACGGTTTTTTCGGCGATGCGTCTGGCCTCGCGCGGGCTGGCATCGCCGACGATCACGAACCACGCGTTGGCGCCGACGTAATACCGCTGCTGAAACGAAACCAGATTTTCGCGCGTGATGGCCTTAAGGCTGACATCAGCGCCGGCCGGGTCATGGGCATAAGGATGATCGCCGTAGAGTTCGCGATAGAACGCCTTGTCCGCCACCGCCCCCGGCGACTCGGCGTCCTTGCGCAGCGCCACCAGCACCTGGGCGCGGGTGCGCGCCAGATTCGCCGCCGGGAACGTCGGTGAAGTCAGGATGGTCGCAAACAAATCGAGTGCCGGATCGAGCAACGATGCATCCGAAAGGCTGCGCAGACTCACACCGGCCATGTCACGGTCGATGCCGGCGCCGAATTCGGCGCCGAGGCTTTCAAAACGGCTGGCGATATCGTCAGTGCTCAGATTCCCCGCGCCCTCGTCGAGCATGGCGCTCACCAGATTGGCCAGGCCTGCCTTGTCGGCCGGGTCGCGACTTGAACCGGCGTCGAACACGGCGCGGACCTGCAGCATCGGCAGTTCGTGGGTCTCGACGAAATACACACGCGCGCCGTTGGCGAGTGTCCAGTGCTGAATTTTCGGAGCGGCCTCGGCTTGGTGAGTGAAGGCAAAAAAACTCAGCGCCAGAACCCAGGCAAGGAATCGCCCCCTCATCCAGGCGCCCGGTTCCCGAGGCAAAGCTCTTTCGGAGAGGCCACCACGCTGCCGGCATAAGGATGCGGTCTGTAACGGGCGCACCGGCAGCCGCCCCCGTGTTGTCTGCGTTCTCGCAGGCCGGCGGCTGCCTTCCCCCGCCAAGGGAGAAAACGCCCTCACCCCAACCCCTCTCCCGCCCGTGGGAGAGGGGAGTGCTGTGAGATCGCAGCTGAGGCGCGCGGTGCGCGCTCCATTACTACCGAACATCGCCGCCTCCCACTGGCGGGGCCGGGCGCCGTTGACCGGGCTTCATCGGCAGCGGGTCGAGCACGCCCACCGTCAGATTGGTGTCCACCAGATATTTGCGCGCCACCGCCTGCACCTGTTCCGCGGTGACGGCGTTCAGGCGCTGCACGTAGTCGTCGAGCAGGTGCCAGTCGAGGCCGTCCGACACCATGCTGCCGATCTGCATCGCCTGATAAAACACCGAGTCGTGGCTGTAGACATTGGAGGCCACCACCTGCGCCTTCACGCGTTTCAGTTCATCGGGCGAGACCGGTTGGTCGCGGACGCGCGCGATCTGCGCGCGGATCGCCTGCTCGAGTTCCGTCGCGCTGTGTCCTTTCGTCGGCGTGGCATCGATCAGCAGCAGATTCGGAGAACGCGACACGGCGGAGTAGTCGACATCGATGCTCGAGGCGATCTTCTTGTCGCGCACCAGCTCGCGCTCGAAGCGTGACGCCTGCCCGCCGTCAAGCACTCCGGCGAGTATGCTGAGCGCATACGGCTCCCATTCGGCCACGCCGTCACGCCCGGCCGAAGCGTGGACCGGCGCGTGATAGCCCAACAGCAGGTATGGCACTTCCGCGGGCAGCGAGACGTGCAGCTGACGCTCGGCGTCCTGTTTCGGTTCCACCGCCTCGGCCGTCCGGACAACCGGACGCGAAGGGATAGATCCGAAATATTTCTGCGCCAGCGCGAATACGTCCGTCGGCTGGACGTCACCGACCACCACCAGGGTCGCGTTCGACGGCGTGTACCAGCGGTGATACCAGTCGCGCACTTCCTGGTCCGTCATCGATTCAAGGTCGGGCATCCAGCCGATGACAGGATGCCGGTACGGGTGCACCCGGTACGCCTCGGTCATGAATTTCTCCTGCACCTGGGCCTCGGGCTGATCGTCGGTGCGGAGCCGGCGTTCCTCCATCACCACCTTGATCTCCTTGCGGAACTCCGGCTCGGCGAGCGTCAGGTTCTGCATGCGGTCGGCCTCGAGCTCGAACGCGATCGGCAGGCGTGATTTTTCCAGCATCTGGAAATAGGCGGTGTAGTCGTAATTGGTGAAGGCATTCTCGCGCCCACCGTTCTCGGCGATGATGCGCGAAAACTCGTTCGGCCCGTGCTTGGCCGTGCCCTTGAACATCATGTGTTCGAGCGCGTGCGAGATGCCGGTCAGCCCTTTGGGCTCGTCCTGACTACCGACCTTGTACCAGATTTGCGAAACCACCACCGGCGAGCGGTGGTCTTCCTTTACGATGACGTGCAGGCCATTGGCCAGCGTCGTTTCCTGGGTGTGGTTGCAGGCTGCCAGCAGCAGGCTCAGGAACAGCAGCCGCATGAATTTATAGAACATGGGGTTTTCGGAAAGATTCTTTGTATACTATTGTGCCACAGCTTTGAGTCCCCGGACCGAAAATAATTCCGTAATACACGCACTTTGAGCCCATCCCGCTATTCGCAACCGACCGACACCGACCGCTCGCCGGGCCTCTTCGGCCGCCTGCGCGACAAACTCGCCGCCAGCCAGCGCACGTTCACGCGCGGCCTGGGCGATCTGCTGCTCGGCAAACGCGCCCTCGACGAGACCTTGTTCGAGGACCTCGAAACGTTACTGCTGTCCGCCGACGTCGGCGTCGAAACCGTGCATCTTCTGTTGCAGGGCATCACGGAACAGGTTTCGCGCAAGGAACTGAGGGATACACGAGCGGTGTACCAGGCATTGCGCGAACGGATTCTGTCCATCGTGCAACCCTGCAGCCGGCCGCTCGCCATCACGCCGGCACGCCCCTTTGTCATCATGGTGGTCGGGGTCAACGGCGTGGGCAAAACCACCACCATCGCCAAACTCGCGGCGCGCCTCAAGAACGCCGGGCACCAGGTGTTACTGGCCGCGGCCGACACCTTTCGCGCCGCCGCCATCGAGCAGCTCAAGACCTGGGCCGGGCGCTTCGACATTCCGGTGATCGCCCAGCACACCGGAGCTGACGCCGCGGCCGTGGTGCACGACGCGCTGAACGCGGCGGTCGCGCGCGGCAGCGACGTTCTGATCGTCGACACCGCCGGACGCCAGCACACGCAGGCGGGTCTGATGGACGAGCTCCGGAAAATCAAGCGCGTCATCGCCAAGGCCGACCCGATCGCGCCACACGAGGTGCTGCTGGTGCTCGACGCCGGCACCGGACAGAACGCGCTGTCGCAGCTTGCAAATTTCGGCGAGGCCGCCGGCATCACCGGGCTCGCGCTCACCAAGCTCGACGGCACCGCCAAGGGCGGCATCCTGATCGCGATCGCGCGCAAGACCGGCCTGCCGATCCGCTATATCGGCGTGGGCGAAGGCATGGACGACCTGCGCGAGTTCGACGCCCAGGAATACATCGACGCACTGTTGCCAGCGCCGGATACGGACCGGAAATGATTCGCTTCACCCACGTCGCCAAACGATATCCCGGCGGCTTCGACGCCCTGCGCAACATCAATCTGGACATCGAGGCCGGGGAGATGGCGCTCATCACCGGGCATTCAGGCGCGGGCAAGAGCACGCTGCTCAAGCTCATCACGCTGATCGAGCGGCCGACGCGCGGCGAGGCGATCGTCAACGGCAAGAACCTGATGAAACTCCCGCGCCGGCGCATCCCCTACTTCCGGCGCGATATCGGCGTGGTGTTTCAGGACTACAAGCTGCTGCAGGACCGCACGGTGTACGACAACGTGGCGCTGCCGCTGATCGTCACCGGGGCCGACGGCCCCGAGATTCCGCGGCGCGTCCGTGCCGCGCTGGAGATGGTCGGATTGCTCGACAAGGAGCGCATGTATCCGGTCACGCTTTCGGGTGGCGAGCAGCAGCGCGTCGGCATCGCGCGCGCGCTGGTCAACAAGCCGCCGCTGCTGCTGGCGGACGAGCCGACCGGCAATCTCGACGCGAGGCTGGCCGATGAGATTCTCGACCTGTTCCTCGGTTTCCATCACCACGGCGTGACAGTGCTGATCGCCACGCACGACGGGCACCTCATCGACCGCGCGCGCCAGCGCGTGATCGAGTTGAGCCACGGGGAACTCACGCGCGACACCGGGGCGGGCGCATGATCAGGAATTATTTTCTGCGGCACGCGCAAACGTTTTTCTTCAGCCTCGGGCAGCTCACGCGCACGCCGGTCGCGACATTCCTGACGGTCGCTGTCATCGGCATCACGCTAGCGCTGCCGGCGGGGCTTTATGTCGCAATCGAGAACGTGCAACGGCTCGCGCGGGGATGGGAGGACAACGGGCAGATTTCACTGTTCCTGAAGCAGGACGTCACCCCGGCGGCGGCGGGAAAACTCGCGGACAAGATCCGCCGTCTGCCGGCCGTCTCGTGGGTGGACTACGTTTCGCGCGAAGCGGCGCTCGCGGAGTTCAAGCGCCTGTCGGGCTTCGGCGAGGCGCTCGACGCGCTCGAGCGCAACCCGCTGCCGGCGGTGCTGGTGGTGCACCCGGCCGCCGCTCACGCGGACCCCGATACGTTGCAGGAGCTGCTCAAGGAACTGCGCCGCTACAGCGAGGTCGACGTCGCTCAGCTCGACCTCGACTGGGTTCGGCGACTGCATGCCATGCTGGCGTTGGCGCGCGAAGGCGTATTGATTTTGGGTGCGGGGCTGGCAGTCGCGGTGCTGCTCATTCTCGGCAACACCATTCGCATGGCGGTTCTCAGCCGGCGCGATGAAATCGAGATCACCAAACTGATCGGCGGAACCAACGCCTTCATCCGCCGTCCGTTCCTTTACGCCGGCATGCTGCAGGGCCTGTTCGGCGCGATCCTGGCCTGGCTGCTGGTGAGCCTGGCGCTGTTGTTGCTGTCCGGGTCGATCGCCAACCTCGCCAGCCTTTACGGCAGCCGTTTCGAGGCCGAAAATCTGGGTTTCCAGGCGACCCTGGCCCTGATCGGAATTGGCGGACTGCTGGGCTGGCTGGGCTCGCGGCTGGCGGTCGGCCGGCATTTACGTTCCATCGAACCCCGCTGAATTCCCTGATACCGTCTATTTCCCCTAAAAAACAGGGGAAAGTGAACTTTTTATCCCTTTGGCACTCTTATGGATCGAGTGCTAAAATGCTATCCGCAAGTCGAGCGGAAATCCGGACTCACAGGAGGTTTCCAAATGAATCAGTCGCTGGCGCTACCGATCAATCTCTTCCCTGAAAAGGGGGTGGCGGCGTATATGCGCGCCGTCAATGCCTTGCCGGTATTGAGCGCCGAAGAGGAACGCAAGCTCGCGCGCCGCTACCGCCGGCACAATGACCTCGATGCCGCCCGCCAGCTGGTCCTGTCGCAGCTGCGTTACGTGGTGCGCATCGCGCGCGGCTTTTCGGGCTACGGCCTGCCGCAGGCGGACCTGATCCAGGAAGGCAACATCGGCCTGATGAAGGCGGTCAAGCATTACGATCCGGCGCGCAAAGTACGCCTGATGTCGTTCGCAATCCATTGGATCAAGGCCGAGATATACGACTACGTCCTGCGCAACTGGCGCATCGTCAAGGTCGCAACCACCAAGTCGCAGCGCAAGCTGTTCTTCAACCTGCGCAAGTCGCGCGAACGCCTCGGCTGGATGAACCGCGGCGAGGTGGACGCGCTCGCCAACACGCTCGACGTGGCGCCGGAAACGGTGCAGGAGATGGAGTCACGCATGAGCAACGGGGACGTTCCGTTTGACGCCGACGTGGATACCGATGAGGACAATTTCCACGCCGCGCCGGCCGGCTACCTGCAGGACATGCGTTACAACCCCGAGGTCCTGGCGTCGAAAACCGATCAGGAAGACGCGCGCCAGACTCAACTGCGCAACGCGTTGACCGCGCTCGACGCGCGCGCGCGCGATATCATCCAGCGCCGCTGGCTCGACGAGAACAAGCCGACGCTGCATGAGCTGGCGCGGGAATACGGCATCTCCGCGGAACGCATCCGCCAGATCGAGTCGAAAGCGCTCGATGTCATGAAGGACGCGCTCGAAGCGTAAATCACACGGTCACCGTGAACAAATAAAAAGGGCTCCGCGTGGAGCCCTTTTTGTATGGTGCGACCGCGCAATTATCAGCGGCGATCAACGCTCCGCATCGAGCCAGCACACGAGGTAATAAAGCCGGAACCCTTCCGAGGAACGCGACGGCCCGATGACCCGCGCGGGAAAAATATTTCTTTCGGGGTCGGCACCTTCCACCGCCGCGGTTTCGGACTCAACGATCGTCACGCAGTTTTCCGGGAAGCGGCCGCGGGCGCGCCGTGGCGCGTAAATCAGCGCGAAACACTCGGTGACGACCTTGCCCTCCGGATCGAGTCCGATGCGCGCCATGGCCGTCAGCGCCGGCTCTTGGCCAGCAGCCGCAGAATCTCAAGATACAGCCAGACCAGGGTCACCATGAGCGCGAAGGCGCCGTACCACTCCATGTATTTCGGCGCACCGGCGCGCGCGCTCTCGGCGATGAGGTCAAAATCCAGCACCAGATTGAGGGCGGCAATGATCACCACCACGACGCTGAAGCCGATCCCGAGCGCGCCGCCTTCCTGAATGAACGGGATGCCCAGGCCGAACATACCCAGGATCATGTCGATCAGATAAGACAGGAAGATTCCGCCCGTCGCGGCCACGACGCCCATGCGGAATTTATCCGTTACCCTGATGATGCCCGAACGGTAGGCCAGCAGCAGGGCCGCCAGGGTGCCGAAGGTGAGCCCCACGGCCTGGACCACGATGCCGGAGTAGCGCAGCTCGAACATGGCCGAGATGCCGCCGACAGCCAGACCTTCGAGCAGCGCGTAGATCGGCGCCGTCACGGGCGCCCAGTTCTTCTTGAACACGGTCACGAACGCCGCCACCAGACCGCCGAGGATGCCGCCCCACATATAGGGTGCAACCACCGCGGGATCGTGCGTGGTCCAAAACTGGCCCCAGGTCCAGCCGGCGCCAACGAGCAGAAGCGCCAGCAACATGGCGGTACGGTTCACGGTCCCGCCGACCGTCATCGGCTCAGCGGTGCGGGGAAGGCCCTGGAATGCATCCCGGGCGAGTACGGGGTTACCTGATTTCATTTCCATTCCGTTATTCCTCGGTACGGGGATCTGGCATCAGTTATGAGGGTGGCCGATGTGAATGGTTCCTGACAGCCCGGGCGCAACCTTATAAAGGATGCCCGTACGGCGGATGCAAGATTATTGCGCCTGCGGAACGGCGCGGCCGCGCTGCGCGGATCGCTGGATGGTGGCGCCCCTCGATGATGACTTACTTGAATTCGTAGCGGATCTCACCCATCAAGTTTTGAGCGACGTAGCCGTTCCGCAATTCCGCGGTGTAATACAGCGAGCTGGCCAGGCGTTTACTGTTGATGTACGTCAGCCCGCCACCGAGCCTGGCCCCGTTGCGTTCGATGTTCTGACCCTGAACCGAGAAAGCCGTATTGGGTGCGCCCATGAACGAGGCCGTGATCAGGCTGTTGTCGACGTTGAAATTATAGTTCCAGGCGAGGCTCAACTCTGGCACCAGAATGCCATTAGCGCGTTCCAGCGCGCGCCGGAAACGCAGTCCGAGGTCCGACGCGAGGTACTGGGTCCGATGCTCATCCATGTGCAAGCTGACTGCACCGGCTCCGGTTTCGTCAAAGCTGTCCTCTTGCAGGCTGCTGTACTGCAGGGACGCGAAGGGTTCCCACGTCCAGTCGCTGACCTTGAAATAATATCCCCCGGCCAGCAAACCGGCAAACAGGCGGCCGTCGTGGTAGCTGGTGGCGATGCGGTTCGCGCCCGAGATCGAGATGTTGCGCGAGTTGGCAAAGCGGTTGTTGCCGAATGAAAGCGCGCCCTCGACGTAACTTTTGTCGGTAAAATAACTACCATACGCCGAAAACACCGTGGCATTGATGTCACCGTTACCGAGGTTCTGGTCGAGATTCAGATTGGTGCGCGCATAGCCGACACTGACACCGGCCAACATGTCACTCCTGACGTCATGGTCGAAACCGAGCGTCAGCCCAGCCACGTTGTAATTGAATCCGGCATGCGTGTTATCGGAGTCCTGGTCCCCCTGCTGTCCAAAGGCATTGATCCACAATCCATACGTGCCGTGACGCGAGTCATCACCGTCATCCAGCAGTCTGCCGAGACGGCCTGGTGTACCGTCATAGGCAAGCATGACCGGCTTGTTGTCGGGGAACGAAGCGGAGCGCGTGTCGCCCGAAATCTCGCCGAGACGCATGTTCTGCATGCGCTGTCGCAGGCTCCCCGTGTTGGCGGTGATTCCGCCCGCGGCCGCTTGCGTGGAACTGTTGTACGTGTCCGGGCTCAGGCTCGCGTAGGCGGCCGACAGATCCGGGGCGGACAGGGACTGGATCTTTCCCAGCATGTCCGACAGATCGCCGCTGGCCGTCGGCAGAACGGTATCGAGATACGTCGCGACGGCTTTGCCGACGGGATTGGTCGCCATGGTGGCGAAGCTCGCGACGTTCGCCTCGACCTGGGCGGCGTTCGGAAGTTGCTCATAACTGAAGTGCAACAGCGGGCTGGGCACGGGCAAGGCCACGTCGCTGAACGCGCCGGTCAGGCCCTGGTCAGCCTCGACCACGTCGTAGGCGGTGCCGTTGGTATACGCCCCGTGCCCCTTGTTCACCGACAAGCTGCCGGCGAGTGCCGCCGTCCCGTTGGTCACACGCAGTGTGCCGTGATCGCCGCTGCCGTAAATCCAGGCCTGGTAGCTGCCGCCGGGCGCGAATGCATAGGGGCTGTTTGTCTGCAGGGTGCCCTGGCTTATCTTGAGCTGCTGCATCGTCGGCAGGCTGGACAGCACAAAAGCACCGGCGCCGTCCTTCGCAGCGTTCTCGAACCGCTGGATGCTGCCGGTGAAACTGCCCGCGCCGTTGAAATAGAGCGAATCGGTACCGGCGCCGCCGTCCACGCTGCCTGGGGCGTCGTTCAGTCCCGCGACCTTGGCGCTCCCGATAAAGGTCAGGCTGTCGTCGCCAGCGTTGAGCTCGATGCTCCCGATGGTGGAGGAGCCGTTTCCCAACTGAACGATGTCGTTGCCGCCGCCGGTGCGAATGGCAACGTCGGCGCGCGACCCGCTGCCCGAGGGCACCGAAGTCGTGATCACGCCGTCGTTGACGATCAGGTTATTGCCATTACCCGTCTGAATGCCGATTGCACTGGTGCTCGTGGTGCAGGACGGGGAGCAGTCCGAACCGGGCACGGCCGTGGCTTCGACGTCGATGACGCCGTTGGCGGTATTGACGATCTGGTTGTCGCCGTCACCGGTCTGGATGCCCACCGCCTGCGAGGTAACGGTGGTCGTAAGCGTAGGATAGTCGATGCCTGAGGTAACGCTCGTGGCGGCGCCGTCCGTTTCCGGTTTGGCGCTGACGGTCATGATGCCGTTGTTGGTAATGAAGTTGTTACCGTCGCCGGTGCGTATTCCCACGGCCAGAGAATCGAACGTAGCCGTGGCCGTTCCGGTCCCGGTGCCGTCGGCGATGCACCAAGTCCAGAAAAGGAATGGGATGCAGATGCCCTTGCCGGCCGCGATGTCGGCGCTGGCCTGCGCTTTGGGCGCAGCGGTGACGATCAACGCGCCGTTGTTGGTGATTTCATTGTTACCGTTGCCGGCCCAGATGCCGTAGGCCCTGGCGCTCGCGCTGGCGGTCGCGCTTCCCGTGGCGTCGCCGGTCGTGCCTGCGGAGACCGATACGGTGGCCTTAGCCTCCGGACTGGCCGTCACGCTCAGATTTCCATTGTTGACGATGAGATTGTCGCCGTCGCCGGCCTTGATGCCATACGCTTCGGCGGAGCTGCTGCCGGTCGAGGTCGCGTTGCCATCGCCGCTCAATCCGTTGCCGTGGGCTGCCGAATAGGTCGGCTTGGTGCCCAGGACGATTTCCTGATCCTCGCAGGTCGAGACGACCTCATAGACCGGATCGCCGTTACTGTCGACCACGTCGTGACAGGTCGTCGTCACCTCGCCAGTGTCCGGATCCGTGGTCGTGGTGCATTCCTGTTTCACCTGCGTCGTATCATTGCAAACCTTGGACGTGGTCGTGAGGGACTTCACCGTCGTCGCCTGCGCCAGTACCGTGATCGCCTTGTTGTTGACGATCTGGTTGCGCCCGTTGCCCGCCAGGATGCCGGTGGCGCTCGCGCCGGCCTGGCTGTTGGTCTGGGCTTGCCCGTCGCCGCTCCACAGCGACAGGTGCGCTCCATCGGCGTAGGCGAAGGCGTAACCGGTTCCCTTGGCCGTCACGTTGATATCGCCGTCGTTCTGGAGCGCGTTGTCGCCGTCACCGGCGGAGATACCGTAGCCCGCGGCGGTTCCCTTGGCGTAGGAGTCGGTATCCGCGCTGCCGGTGGTCCAGCCGGCGTCGGCGCTGTTCGACGTCGTACCGTCGGACGCGGCATTTACCGTTATGGTCCCGGAATTCATCACGAGGTCGGCGCCCGCACCAGTGTCGATGCCGCGCGCGTCGGTGTCGGCGGTCGCCGTGCCGCTGCCACTGGTGCCGCCGAAAGTGGTCTTCGTGCCGCCGGTGGCCGTGACATGGGATGTCGCCGTGGCACTGAGGTCGGCATCGTTGCGCACGGAATTCGCGCCGTCGCCGGCCAAGATGCCGCTGGCCCGCGCGGTACCCTCGAGCGCAGCACCGGTAGATGCCGTTCCGCCGAAGGTGTAGGCGGACTTGTTCGCGGTCACCGTCGTGAGGGCGCTGACATCAACCGTCCCCAGAAGATTTTCGATGGTATTGTCGCCCGCGCCGCCGTCGAGGCCCGCGGCCTCGGTCACGGCGCCGGCGGTGGCGCCGCCGGACGAGGTGCCGAAGGTGGCCTCCGACTCGCCCTTGGTGTCGAGCGACGAGATCGCCTGCACCGTGACGTCGCCCTGATTGCGCAGGCGATCCGCGCCGTCGCCACCGGACATGCCGGTGGCGCGGGTGGTCGCCGCCAGCGTTCCCGCGCTCGAACCGGTGCCACCGAAGGTGTAGGTCGATCCGGTCATTATGACCGTGGAGTTCGCGGTCACGTCGATAGTTCCCACGTTGTTGAGGAAATCATCGTCGCTGCCGCCGTCGATGCCGACGGCACCGGTGGTGGCGCCGGCGCTGCCGCCGGTATCCGACGTGCCGAAACCGACGTTCGTGTCGCTCTGCGAATCGAGATCCGAGGTCGCCGTGACTTTGATCGTCCCAAGGTTCTGGATCTGATCCTGGCCCGCGCCGCCGTCGATGCCGGTCGCCTGGCTCGAGGCCTCGAGCGACCCGCCGGCGTTGCCGGTCCCGCCGAGGCTGAAGCTGGTGCCCCCGAGCGTGACGGTCGAGCCCGCGGTCACGCCGATGCTATCGAGGTTCATGATGCTGTCGTCGCCCGCGCCGCCGTCGATGCCGGTGGCCGTGGTGTCGGCGCCGACGGTGGCGCCGGCCTGCGAAGTCCCGAAGGGCGTGGTCGATCCGCCGCTGGACGTCAGCGTCGAGCTGGCGTTCACGGTGATCGCGCTCTCGCTGCTAATGTCATCCGAACCGTCGCCGCCGGAAATGCCGATGGCATGGGTCGTCGCCGCGAGCGACCCGCCGGTCGCACCGGTCCCGCCGAAGGTGAACGAAGAATTGTTCTGCGTGACGCTCGATGAAGCGGTGACGTCTATCATGTCGAGGTTGGTGATCGCGTCGTCACCGGCGCCGCCGTCGATTCCCGTAGCCGTGGTGTCGGCGCCGATGGTGGTCGTGGCCGCCGAAGTCCCGAACGGAGTGACCGAACCGCCGGAGGACGTGAGCGAGGACGTCGCGTGAACTGTAACGGCGCCTTCGCTATCGATCGCGTCATTGCCGTCGCCGCCAATGATACCGGTCGCGGTGCTGGTTGCCGCCAGGGTGCCGTGGGTCGCGCCGACACCGCCGAAGGTGAACGTCGAGCTGTTCTGGGTGACGGTTGAGCCCGCCGTCACGTCGACCGCATCCAGGTTCGTAATTGCATCGTCGCCCGCGCCGCCGTCGATTCCGGTGGCCGCGGTCGTGGCGCCGATAGTGGCGCCGACGTCGGACTGGCCCGCAGGCACGATCTTGCCGCCCGTGGACGTGAGCGCCGAACCCGCGTCGACGGTGACGGCACGCGTGTTGCGGATGGCGTCATTGCCGTCGCCGCCCGAAATACCGCTGGCGTTCGTGGTCGCAGTCAGTTGCGCGGTGGATTTGCCGGTGCCGGCAAAGGTAAAACCGCCGCCGCTGACGCTCACCGTGGTACCGCTGTGCACGCCGACGTTCGCGAGGTTTTCGATGAAATCGTCGCCGTCGCCGCCGGCGATACCGTTCGCTTCGGCCGTCGTGATGGTTCCGGAATCGCTGTGGGAGGCGCCGGCGACCGTCCACGAGGAGCTGGTCGCCACGCTGTCGGCCGTCGCATTGGCCGTGATATCGCCGGCATTCGATATCATGTCGTCCCCGCCGCCGCCATCGATGCCTACGGCTGTCGCCTCGGGCAGCGTTCGGGCGCTGGCATTGGACGCGCCGCCCACCACGACGGTGACGCTGGTGGCCGTCGCCGTCGACGCGGCGCCGACGTCGATGGTGTTTTCGTTGCTGACGTTGTCGCTGTCGTCACCGCCGCGGATGCCGGCGGCATCGGTCGTGACCGTCGTGTCCGTCTTGCCGAGCGAGAAGCCCGCGGCGGTAACGTTCACGCTGCGCGCCGTGCCGCTGGCAGTCACGGTTTCCGTGATGGCGCCGCGGTTGTCGATACTGTTATTGCCGGGACCGCCGCCGATGCCGGTGGCGCTGCTGGTCGCGTTCGCGCCGGCGTCGCCGATCGCGACACCCGCCACGCCGACGCTGACGCTCTGTCCGGTGGCTTCGGCATGCGGGGTGAGCGTGATCGCGCCGGCGTTGGTGATGCTGTCATCGCCCGCGCCGCCCGCGATGCCGGTGGCGCCGGCGTCCGCCGTGGTGCTGGCATCGCCGATCGAGGCCCCGGCGGCCGTGACGGAAATGCCGCGCGCCTTGCCTTCGGCCGTGACCGTGCCGGTGATCGCACCCCGGTTGTCGAGCAGGTCGTTGCCGTCGCCGCCGTCGATGCCGGTGGCGCGCGCGGTCGCCTTGGAACCGGAATTGGTTCCGGAAAATCCGATCACGCCGACGCTGACCGCGGTGTCCTTCGCGATGGCGTGCGAATCCAGGGTGATGGCGGATGTTTCGGTATTGTGCACCGTGTCGTCGCCGGCCCCGCCCTCGATGCCATTCGCCGTCGCCTCCGCTTGCGTCGCGTTGTCGAAGGGCGAGCCGGAGAGCGCCCCGCCCGCGAGCGCGGCCGACACACTCACGCCGCCGGCCGAGGATGTCGCCTTGGAAACCAGCGCGGAATCGTTGGTGATGGCGTCGTTGCCGTCGCCGCCGTCAATGGCGTCGGCCTCGGCCTTGGAGGTGGAGGATGCCGAGGCCGCGGCCACGATGGCGCCGGTGGCGGAGACCGAGACCGAATGGGTCTCGGACGTGGCGTCCGCCGTGATCGGGCCGCTGTTCGTGATGAGGTCGTCCCCCGCGCCGCCGCCGATGCCCTTGGACGTGGCGTTCGCCTGGGTGCCGCTGTCCCAGAAGGAATCGGTCGCCACCGACGCGCCGATGGCAGTGACCGCGACGTTCACGCCCGTGGCCGAGGCATCGCTCGTAGCCTTGAGCTCGCCGCTGTTGGTCAGCACGTCGGCATCGTCGCCGCCGTCGATGGCGGTGGCGTTGGCCGTGGAATTCGAAGTCGACGTCGCGCCGGCGACGCCGAACACGGTGATGGTGTCGCTGTTCGACACCGTCGTGGAATTCGCGGTGGTTTCGATCAGCGCGTCGTTGGTGACGTGGTCTGCTCCCGCGCCGCTGTCAATGCCCTTGGCCGTGGCCTCGGCGGTGGTGCCGCCGTCCCATACCGAATCCCCGGCCGCGCCGACACCACCGAAGGTGAGCCCGACGTTCACCGACACCGCAGTGGCGTCCGCGTTGCTGGTGAGTTTGGCGGTATTGTCAACCTGATCGCTGTCGTCGCCGGCGTCGATCGCCGCGGCGTGCGACGTGGCGGTCGCGGTCGAGACCGCGCCGCTGACACCGAACACACTGAAGCCGACGCTGGCCTGGGGCGATACCGAAGTGGCCTTGGCCGCGATCTCGCCGCCGTTGCCGATGACGTCCTGTCCGAGGCCGCCGTAAATCCCCGTGGAGCGCGCGTCCGCGCTGGTGCCGCCATCCCAGGTGTTGTTACCCGCCACGCCCGCGCCGTACACGGATACCGCCACGCCCAGGCTGTCGGCGTTGGCGAGAGTAGTCGACGTGATCTTGCCGGTGTTGTCTATCGTGTCATCACCCTCGCCGCCGTCGATGCCGGTGGCCTGGGCCTGGGCCTTGGCCGCGCTGATCGCGCCGCCCAATCCGGCTACCGCCACGGACACGTTGGCGCCGGTGCTCACGGCGGTCGCGTCCGTGTCGATTTCGCCGGAGTTGGTGATGCCGTCCTGTCCCTTGCCGCCATCGATGCCTTTGGACGTCGCGGCCGCGGTCACGCCGCCGTCCCACGCGGTGTTACCGGCGACCGCGGCGCCGGCGGTGGTCACCGCGACGCTCACCCCGTCGGCGTTAGCGACCGTGCTCGCCGTGAGCTTGGCGATGTTGTTTACCGCGTCATTGCCGTCGTTGGCGTCGATCGCCGTGGCGTTCGACGTCGCGGTCGCCGCCGAGATCGCGCCGGCCACGCCCGATACTGCAAGCGAGCCGCTGATCGAAGGCGCGACCGAGGTCGCGGCTGCGTCGATCTCACCGTCGTTCGCCACGGTGTCGTTGCCCACGCCAGCATGGATGCCGGTCGCGGTGGCGGTGGCATGGGTGCCGCCGTCCCAGATGCCATCCGCGGAGATCGCCACGCCGGCGGTGGTCACCGAGCCGTTCACCGCCACCGCGGTGGCATCGGCATTGGAAGTGATCTTGGCCTTGTTCGTTATCGTGTCGGCGCCGTCGGGATAATCGGCGCTGGCGTCGATGCCGGTGGACTGCGCCGTGGCGGTCGCCGTCGAGACCGCGCCGGCCGCCCCGGAAACGGCCACGGAAACCGCGACATCCGGGGACACCGCCGTGGCGTGTGAATCGATTTCACCTTCGTTCAGAACCGAATCGGATCCGGTACCGGCGTCGATCCCCCTAGCCGTGGCGTCGGCGGTCACGCCGCCGTCCCAGGAATTGTCGCCCGCGAGCGCGACGCCGGCGGTGGTGACCGCGACGCTGACAGCGTCGGCATTGGCGACCGAGGTCGAAGTCAGCTTGCCGGTGTTGGTGATGGTGTCGTTGCCCGCGCCGCCGTCGATCGCGGTGGCGTTCGACGTCGCGGTCGCGGCCGAGATGGCGCCGGCTACACCCTCCACCGCCACAGAGCCGGCAATCGAGGGCGCCACCGCCGTCGCCGAGGTGTCGATCTCGCCGTCGTTATTAATGGTGTCATCCTGTCCGCTGGTCTGGATACCGAGCGCCGTGGCGTCGGCGTGCGTACCGCCATTCCACACCCCATCCGCAGCGATCGCGACACCGGCCGTGGTTACCGAGCCGTTCACCGCCACGGCGGTGGCGTCGGCGTTGGACGTGATTTTCGCCTTGTTCGTGATCGTGTCGGAACCGCCGTGCCCGCTGGTGCTGGCGGCGCTGGCGTCGATGCCGACAGCGCGCGCGGTGGCGGTGGAGGTTGAGACCGCGCCGCCCACGCCCCGCATCGCCACGGAAATGGCGACGTCGGGCGACACCGCCGTCGCGTGCGTATCGATCTCGCCTTCGTTGACCACCGTGTCGTTCCCGGGACCGGTGTCGATGCCCTTGGCCGTGGCGTCCGCGGTGACGCCGCCGTCCCAGGAGTTGTCACCCGCAAGGGCGACACCGGCGGTGGTAACCGCGACGCTGACGCCGTTTGCATTGGCCACCGAGGTCGAGGTCAGCTTGCCGGAATTGTGGATCGTGTCGTTGCCGTCGCCACCATCGATGGCAATGGCGTTCGCGGTTGCGGTAGATGCCGAAATCGCGCCGGCCACGCCCTGCACCGCGACCGACCCGCTGACCGAAGGCGCGACCGCGGTCGCATGCGCCTCGACGTCCCCGCCGTTGTCGATGCTGTCGTTGCCGTCGCCAGCGTCGACGCCCTTGGCCGTCGCGTTCGCCTTGGTGCCGCCGTTCCACACGCCGTCGGCGGATATCGCAACACCCTTGGTGGCCACGGACCCGTTCACCGCCACCGCCAGCGACGTGGCGGTGGCGGTGAGTTTGCCGGTATTGTTGACCTGATCGTCGCCCGCGCCGGCGTCGATCGCGGTCGCGTTCGAGGTGGCGGTCGAGGTCGAGACCGCGCCCGAAACGCCGGTGATGGCGATGGCCGCGCTGATCTCCGGCGAATTCGCGTTGGCGGTCGCGTCGATCTCCCCGGTATTGGTGATGACGTCGTTGCCGCTCGCGGCCTCGCTCGAGGTGTTGCGGTCGATGCCGGTGTCTCCGCCGATCTTGATCGTGGTGACCGAGGTCAACGTCTTGTCGCCGCCGTCGGCATCGATGCCCTTGGCCGTGGCCTCGGCGGTCACGCCGCCGTCCCATACCGCGTTGCCGGCGAGCGCCCCGCCTTTGTCGACGGTCACCGCGACGCTCACCGCCGTGGCGGTCGCCGTGGCGTTCGCGGTGAGCTTGCCGTGATTGGTGAGAGTGTCGTCGCCGTCGCCGCCGTGTATCGCCGTGGCGTCGGACTTGGCGGTCGATTGCGACAACGCGACCGACACGCCCTTGGTGACAATGCCGACGCTCGCCGATCCGGACAGCGCCGTCGCGTTGGCGTCGATGTCGCCCTCGTTCAGGACGGTGTCGTCGCCGCTTGCGCCCTGCGTCGTCGTGGTGTGCTGGATGGCGGGGCCGTTCGCGTCGACGGTCAGCGTCGTGTTGTCGGTTTTGCTCAAATCGCCGCCATCGGCGTCGATGCCGACCGCCGCGGCCGTGGCCGTGGTGCCACCGTCCCAGACCGAATCGCTGGCGGCCGCCACCCCGTCCTTGGCGATCGCGACGTTGGCCGCGCCGGCGGTCGCGCCGGCGGTCGCAGTGAGCTTGCCGCGGTTGGTGATGTCGTCGTCGCCGTCGCCGCCGCGGATCGCCGTGGACGCCGCCTGCGCGTCGACGCTCGAGACCGACGCCGCCAGGCCGGTCTTGGCCTCCAAAGCCACGCCGATCGACGGCACAGTCGTCGTGGCGGTCGCATTGATCGCCTGCTCGTTCAAGACCGTGTCGTTGCCGCTCGCGCTCGTGGTATCCGTCTCGTGCACGATCTCCACGCCGCTCCCGTCGATGCCGACGGTGTAAAGGTCCGAATCGGTCGTACCGCCGTCGGCGTCGATGCCGACGGCGGTGGACTCGGCCCGAGTGCCGCTGTCCCACAGCGCGTCGGCGGTCACGGCCACGCCCTTGCCCGACACCGCCACCTGACCGGCGTTCGCGTGCGATTCCGCGGTCACCGTGGTCGTTCCCGTACCCAAGTTCTGGACGTCGTCGTCACCGCTGCCCGCGCGGATGCCGGCCGACACGGCCTTGGCCTCGGCGTGCGAGATGGCGGCGGCGGTGCCCTCGCTGGTGACGGATACGTTGGCGGCGTTCGAGGTCGCCGTGGCGTACGCCTCGATATCACCGTAGTTCACGATCTGGTCGTTTCCGTCCACCGTGGTGTCCGCGTTGGCGGTGCCGTCGGGGTTGGTGATCTGGTGGTGCAGGTCCGCCGTGATGTCGCCTTTCGTCGTCTCGAAACTGGCGTGGATGCCGGTATCGTCGACGGAGACTTTATCCGCGGTCGAGGAGTCGCGCGCGCCGGCGGCGTCAATGCCGGTCGCGCTGGCATCGGACTTGACGCCGCCGTGCCACAAGCCGTCCGAAGACGTCGCGCGCCCCTTGGTCGAGACGGCGACGTTCAGCGCTTGCGAGCTGCTGTCCGCCGTGGCCGTGAGCTTGCCGGTGTTGGTCAGCATGTCGCTGCCGCGGCCCAGGTCGATGGCGGTCGCGACGCTCTCCGTGCTGGACTTGGAACTGGCGGAGGCGGCGCCGTTGACCGTCACGCCCACGCCCGCGGCACGCGCGGTGGCGTTGGCGTTCACCTCGATATCGCCGTGGTTGGTGACGACGTCATCGCCGCTGGCGTGGGTCTCGGATTTGTCATAGGCCAGCAGGAGGCTGTAACCGAACAAGGGGCCTTGGTCGTCGATGACGAGATTCCCCCCACGCTCAGTGTCGCCGGTCAGGCCGTCGGCGGAAATGCCGACGGCGGTGGAACTGGCGCTGGCGCCGCCCGCGGCGGCGGACTGGGAGTTGGAACCGTTCTTTCGGCTCGACGAGGCATCGCTCGTCTCGCCGACGGCCACGTTCAACGCCGAGGCGTCCGAGACGGCGCTGACCGTGAGCTTGCCGGTGTTGGTGAGCGTGTCGTTGCCGCCGCCCAGGTCGATGGCCGCGGCCTCGGCCTCGGCCTCGGAATTGACCTTGGCCGAAGCGCTGCCGTTGATCGTCACGCCGACGCCCGCGGCGAGGGTGACGGCGGTGGAGGTGGCACCGACTTCAGCGTCGTTGGTGACGGTGTCGTCGCCGCTGGCATGGGCCGTCTTCTGGCTGAAGCTGACGGTGTGGCTGCTGCTCTCGGTGGTGTCGGTGCTGGTGTCTTTCGACGTGAGCTCGAGCGTGTACTCGGTATCGGTACCCAAGCCGTCGGCGGAAATGCCGACGGCGGTGGAATTGGCGGTGGCGCCGCCTTCGGCCGCGGACTTGATCTTGCCCTTCGTGGCCGGATCGGTCTTATCGCCGACGGCGATATCGAGCGAAGCGGCAGTGGACCAGGCGGTGGCCGTCAGCGTTCCGGTGCCGGTATTGGTGAGCGTGTCGTTGCCGCCGCCCAGGTCGATGGCCGCGGCCTCGGCACCGGCCTCGGATTTGACCTTGGCCGAAGCCTTGCCGTTGATCGCCACGCCCGCGCCCGCGGCGAGGGTGGTGGCGGTCGCGTCGGCCCTGACCTCGGCGTCGTTGGTGACGGTATCATCGCCGGTAGCCAGGGCGCCCGGCGTGACGCTCAGGCTGACCGTGGTGCTGGTGTCGTCGGTGAGGAATTTGGGATCGAACTCAAGCGCGGTGGCCCTGCCATCGGCGGAGATGCCGATGGCGGAGGATCTGGCCGTGGCGCCGCCGCTGGCGGCGGCCTGGATCTTGCCCTTCGTGGTCGGGTCGTTCTTGACACCGACGGCGAGATCGAGGGAAAAGGCGGTGGAACCGGCGGTGGCCGTAATGGCGGCGTGGTTGGCGAGCTTGTCGTTGCCGCCGCCCAGGTCGATGGCCACGGCATCGGCTCCGGCCGTCGACTTCGCGCTCGCGGCGGCGCTGCCCTTGGCCTCGACCCCCGCCCCGCCCGCGGCCACGGTCGTCGCCGATGAGGTCACGTCGAAGGCGCCGAGGTTCGTCACCATATCGTCGCCGGCGCCACCAGCCAGTCCGGTGACGCTGGCATTGGCCTTCACGTTCCCGTTTAATTGCGATTTTCCGTCCTTGCCGTTTTCCTTGATGGACGCCAAGGAAACACTGACGCCGGTGGCCGATGCCGTGGCGTCGGCGGTGAGACTGCCGGTGTTCGTGATGGAATCATTACCATCGCCGCCGTCGATCGCGGTCGACTTGGCGTTGGCGGTGGATGACACATCCGCCTTGGAAACACCCTCGACTGGCGCGGGCACGATGGCCGGCAGGGTCGTAGCCGATGCGGTCGACGAAACGGAACCGGCATTCGTGATCGTGTCGTTACCCGCGCCGCCGGCGATTCCCGTGGACTGCGGTCCCACCTGGATGAGAGCGCCCCAGAAGAGCGGAAGGCCCGGTATCGGGTCGGGCGGGGTAAGTATCGGCGTCAGCACCGCCGTCGCCTGCGCGATGATCGCGCCCAGATTCAGGACATTGTCCTGGTCATCACCGGCGTCGACGCCGGTGGCTTGCGGATTTCGGATCCCGAAGGCATCGAGCGTGATCAGCGCGCCGGGCGTGACCGTTACGGAGTCGTTGCCGCCGTCGCTGGCGACACCATTCGTGTCCGTCCCGGAGCAGACGATCAAATCGGCTGACGGGCTTCCCGGGGGATCGCAAGCGGCGTGGGTTACGGATTCCGCGCTCAGAATAAACCCAGCCGAGAGTAATGCGCGGAACGCGACGGATAGATAAAAACCTCGTTTCACATACCCTCCCCAAAGCCGGAGACGACTTTTGCCTTTCGGGTAATTCTTTGTTTCTTCTTCCTGAGCCGAAGCAGAATGCCTATCGAGCGGTGTACCGAACCCCGGCATGTCGCCGCAGGCTGGACTCGTCTTGTTTATTTTGCGTACCTGTTACTCAGACCAGCGCATAAATACCGGTAGCAAACAAATTTTTCTTTGATACGCATCAATCTCTTGGATATGTGTCAATCCAGTTTTAGAAACAAACCGGGCAAGCATTGACATATAAATCATTGTTTTGGTTCACGGACCACGCTACAAAGCTCATATGAATGTCGCGAAGTTATTCTTTGCCACCTGCCCTAAGGGCATCGAACCGCTGCTGACCGATGAATTGCGTGCGCTCGGCGCCGCGGCGGTCAGGGAAACGCGCGCCGGGGTCGCGTTCGAAGGCGCGCTCGCGACGGCCTATCGCGCCTGTCTCTGGTCGCGGCTCACGAGCCGCGTGCTGCTGACACTCGCGCGCTTCCCGGCGGCATCGGCCGAGGCGCTGTATGCCGGTGTGCAGGGCGTTCGGTGGGGCGAACATCTCGACGCGCACGGCACGCTCGCGGTCGATTTCACCGGCACCGGTTCCGGCATCACCCACTCGCGTTTCGGCGCGCTCAAGGTGAAAGACGCCATCGTAGACCAGATGCGCGACGAATCCGGCGCGCGCCCGTCGGTGGACACCGGGCGGCCCGACGTACGCGTCAACGTCTACCTTCATCGCGATGAAGCCACGCTGAGCCTCGACCTCTCCGGCGAGTCGCTGCACCGGCGCGGCTACCGAACCGAGGCCGTGGAAGCGCCGCTGAAGGAAAACCTGGCCGCGGCAATCCTGCTGCGCGCCAACTGGCCGGCCATCGCGGCACAGGGCGGCACGTTCGTCGATCTCATGTGCGGTTCCGGGACGCTCCCCATCGAGGCGGCGCTGATCGCGGGCGACATCGCTCCGGGACTGACGCGCGACTACTACGGCTTCCTGCGCTGGAAGCAGCACGATCCGGCGCTGTGGAACGGATTGGTCGCCGATGCCGAGGCACGGCGCGCGGCCGGCATCGCCAAACTTCCGCCGATCCACGGTTACGACCATGAAGCGCGCGCGGTGCGCTATGCGCGCGAGAACGTCGCGGGCGCCGGTCTCAGCCAGTACATTACCGTCGCACGCCGCGAACTTTCGGCGTGCGCGCCCGAGGACACCCGGCCCGGACTGATCGTGGTCAATCCGCCCTATGGCGAGCGCATCGGCGAAGCCTCCGAGCTGCCCGCGCTGTATGCCGAACTGGGCGCACAGCTGAAAAAAAACTTCCCCGGCTGGCGCGCGGCGGTGTTCGCGGGAAACCCCGAACTCGGCAAGCACATGGGCCTGCGCGCGGGCCGCTACCACACGCTGTTCAACGGCGCGATCGAATGCCGGCTGCTGCACTTCGAGATCACGCCGGAAAACATCGTCGGCGAACGCGCCGCCAAACCCTTCGAGATCCGTCCGGGCTCCAGCGCCGAAATGTTCGCCAACCGGCTGCGCAAGGATTTGCAGCACTTCGGTCGCTGGGCGCGGCGCCAGGAAATTTCCTGTTACCGGCTGTACGACGCCGACCTGCATGAATACAACCTTGCCATTGACGTGTACGAATCCGATAAACGTTACGTGCACGTGCAGGAATACGAAGCGCCCGAGACCATCGATCCCGACAAGGCACGCCAGCGACTGCGGCACGCGCTGGCGGTGATTCCGGTGGTGCTGGAGATCCCGCGCGAACAAGTATTTTTCAAGGTGCGCCGGCGCCAGAAAGGCGGCGGCCAATATGAAAAGCTCGGCGAGTCCGGCGAGTTTCACGAAGTCCGTGAAGGCCCGTGTCGGTTTCTGGTGAACTTCACGGATTATCTCGACACCGGGCTTTTTCTCGATCACCGCGCGACGCGTGCGATGCTGGGCGGATTGGCCAAAGGGAAACGATTCCTCAATCTCTTCGGCTATACCGGCACGGCGACGGTGCACGCGGCAATGGGCGGGGCGGCGTCGACCACCACGGTGGACATGTCGCGCACCTATCTCGACTGGGCGCGACGCAATCTCGGGCTAAACGGTTTGAGCGAAAAGCAACACGAGCTGGTGCAGGCCGACGCGCTGGTGTGGCTCAAGGAAAACCGGTCGCGGCGCTATGGACTGATCTTTCTCGATCCGCCGACGTTCTCGCGCTCCAAGCGCATGGAAGACACGCTCGACGTGCAGCGCGATCACGCGGTGCTGATTGCGGACGCCGCCGCCCTGCTCGAACCCGGCGGCATCCTGATCTTCTCGACCAACCTGCGCCGCTTCAAGATCGATCGCCCGGCGCTCGCGGGACTCACGGTCGAGGACATCACGCGCCGCACCATCCCGAAGGATTTCGAGCGCGACCCGAAAGTGCACCAGTGTTTCCGGATTACGCGAAAATAACCAACTATACCGTGGCCCGGCGGATGGTACGCTTGAGAGCGTGAATCTGGCGCAGCACGCCGTGCAGCTGGCTGCGGTCCTGCGACGCCAGAATCTCGTCGCGCTTTTTCTTGAGCTCGCGGATTTTCGTCTTGATGCCGGCCTTGTCGATGCCGACCACGTCGTGGTGCTCGTGCATCTCGATGTTGAGCGCCGTGCACAGCGCCTTGAGCAGATGGTCCTTGTTCATCTGGGTCGCGCCCTCGACCGCTTCATGCTCGATGCCCTTGGCGATCTCGCGCAAATCCGCGACCGTCTTTTCCTTCAGCTCGTGATAGGTATAAGCCACGATGATTCTCCTTGTTGCGGGTGTGCCGGAAAGATTACTCGCCGAAAGTTCATAACGCCAGCGTCACGCCACTCAGACGTCCACTGGCCGGTAGAAAAACACGAAGCGCCCGTCCTCCACGTCGATTCTCAGGGTGGCGCCGTGGTGGATGCCGTAATCGATGTAACCCAGCACGGCACTCGCCGCATGGCACTCGCTGACATGCTGCGGAGCTTCGAAATCGCGGTCGCGGTCGTACCAGGAAAGGAGCATGTAATCGTGCAGGCGCGCAGCGGCCTCGGCGCTGGCGAGCGACATCGCCTGAAGGTAATCCTGCACGCGGGGTTGCGGATGGAGCGCCACCACCGTCACGCCGGAGAGGTCGGGCGGCGCGGGCACGGGACATGCCGCATTGTCGCGCCGGCCGGATGGCGGTAAGGCGTCGGTTTGCTTCCCGGATGTGGGACGCTCGCTGCTCATATATATCGTTCCCGCCTGCTGAGGCCCGTCTCTCCCGTGCGCCGGTCGGCCGGGGAAACGCGCGTATCGCCCCCGCTTCCCAAAGCCCGCCCCGGCGGGTTATTGTCTCATGCCGTTTGTCTGCTACTAATATATAGATATGCACAAAGAACACAAAAACCCGCCAGGGAGGAGAGCCGTGGCTGCGGTCAAGCTCACCATCCTGGCTGCACTGGTAACTCTGAGCGGCATTGCCGCCGCGACGTTCCATCTCACCTCGAACGCCAATGTCAGCGAACCGGCGGCGGAACCGGCGCCCGCGCCCACCTACGTCCGCGCGGCCGATATCGTACAATACGGCCAACCCAACCGGCTGTTCCTGCAATCCGCGGTCGCCATCGTCATGGACGATCGCGAAGGCGTCATGCTTTACGGACGCAATGTCGACCGTCCCCGTCCCATCGCTTCGCTCACCAAGCTCATGACGGCGCTGGTCACCCTCCAAGCCGGATTACCTCTGGATGAACCGATCCAGATCACACGCGAGGATCGCGACCGCCTGCGCGGCACGCGCTCGCGCCTGAACTTCGGCGCGGTGCTGACGCGGTACGACCTGCTGCGCGCCGCGCTCGGCGCATCCGACAATCGCGCCGCGGCGGCGCTCGGTCGCACCTATCCCGGCGGCGTGGAAGTCATGGTCCAGGCGATGAACGCCAAGGCCCGGGAACTCGAGATGACGCAGACCCACTATGCGGACTCGACCGGCCTCGACAACGGCAACGTTTCGACCGCGCGCGACCTGACGCTGCTGGTCGCCGAAACGCAGAAGCAACCGATGTTCCACGTCCTGACGACCACGCCGGAGTTCCGCGTCACCGAGCTCTCCAAGGGGCGCGAGATCGCGTTTTACAACACCAACCGCCTGGTGCGGCACGAATCCTGGGAAATTGGGCTCAGCAAGACCGGTTATACCGCGGCGGCGGGCAATTGCCTCATCATGCAGGCCACCATCGACAACCGTCCGCTCACGATCGTGCTGCTGGATTCGTGGGGCAAGCTCAGCCGTTATGGCGACGCCGGGCGGATCCAGCGTTGGCTGCAAGGTGCCGAGCGTCGCGTGCCGCGCCTGCTCTCTGCGCGCGCTTCCGCCAGCTGATCCTTCCTTAAATATCCCGCAGTCCGATACTCGCGCGAGCCGTCGCTCCGCGCCGGGCGCAATTCGGGTTACATTAGGCACACCCAATCTTCCCCGGGAGGATGCCGATGGATGTTCTCGAGGCCATGCGCCGGCGCGCATCCACGCGCGCATTCGTCGACCGGCCCGTTGATCGCGCCACGATCGAGGCGATGCTCGAGGCCGCGCGCTGGGCGCCGTCGGGCGTCGATTCCCAGCCGTGGCGCGTCGCCGTTGTCACCGGCGACACCAAGCGCCGGATCACCGAGCAACTGCTGGCCGAACGGGTCGCTGGCAAACCGGAACGGCCGGATTACCGCTACTACCCCGAACACTGGGACGAACCCTACAAATCGCGCCGGGTTGCCTGCGGGCTGGCGCTGTACCGGGCGCTCGACATCGGGCGCGAGGATGCCGACCGGCGCCTCACGGCCTGGAACAACAATTACAGTTTCTTCGGCGCGCCGACGGGGCTATTCTTCTTCATCGACCGCCGGATGGCGCAGGGCTCGTGGGTGGACATGGGCATGTTCATCGAGAACGTCATGCTCGCGGCGCTGGCCTACGACCTGGCCACCTGTCCGCAGGCCGCGCTCGCGGAATATCCCGACATCGTGCGCCGGCTCCTCGACGTGCCGGATACTTTCGCACTCATCTGCGGCATGGCGCTCGGCTATGCCGACGCCGCCGCGCCGGTGAACAATTATCGCACCGCGCGTGAACCGGTAGCGAACTTCACCACCTGGCACGAATAAATTCCGATCGCCGCGCGCGCTGGCCACCGCCATCGTCTGGTTCCGTCGCGACCGGCGGCGCGCCGACAATCCGGCGTTGCGGCAGGCGCCGGCGCGGTTCCAGCAGCGCCGGAACCGCCAGGAATACCGATGGATTAGTCGTCTTCATCACGCCCGGAAACCTCATGGTGGCCGGACGCGGAAACCGGGGATTAAAATGCCGAACCAGATAGATAAAAAGGCAGGCGCCGCACCTTCCACCCGGAGCCCAGACACATGAAATTCGCTGAACGTTTGCGTCCCATCACTCTATTCGCCCTGATTGCCGCCGTGCTCGCCGCCTCGGGCTGCCAGAGCGCGTATTACGCCACCATGGAGAAATTCGGGGTCGAGAAACGCGATATCCTGGTCGACCGCGTCGGCGACGCGCGCGAGGCGCAACAGGACGCGAAAAAACAGTTCGAATCGGCGCTGGCGCAATTCATCGCGGTCACCAATTTCGAGGGCGGAGATCTGCAAAAAGAATATGAGAATCTCAAAGGCGCCTACGAGGACAGCGAAGCCAAGGCCAATGCCGTGCGCCAGCGAATCGCCTCAGTCGAACAGGTGGCGGCTGACCTTTTCGCGGAGTGGAAAAAGGAACTCGGCGAATACAGCAATGCCGAGATGCGCCGCACGAGCGAACGCCAGCTCGCGGAAACCCAGGCCCGTTATCGCCAATTGATCGGGGCGATGAAGGCCGCGGAAAGAAAGCTCGATCCGGTGCTGGCGGCGTTCCACGACCGGGTGCTGTTCCTGAAGCACAATCTCAACGCACGCGCCATCGCCTCCCTGCGCACCGAACGCGCGCGCGTGGAATCCGATATCACGTCGCTCATCCGCGAGATGAACAAATCGATCGCCGAGGCCGACCGCTTCATTGAGGACATGAAGCGCCCGTCGTAAACCGACGAAAGTCTGGCGCCCCGAACGGCTTCTGAGGCGGCCGGCGGGAGCCCGGTTACGCCATACCCTTATGGCCCGATATACTGGCCTTTTAACCGCCTTACCCGCCCATGTCGCGCGACCATATTCTCGTCAAAAACGCCCGCCAAAATAATCTGAAGGGCTTCGACCTCGAGCTGCCTCTGAACGAGCTGATCGTCGTCACCGGCGTGTCCGGCTCGGGCAAGTCCTCGCTCGCCTTCGACACCATCTACGCCGAGGGCCAGCGGCGCTACGTCGAGACTTTCTCGCCGTACGCGCGCCAGTTCCTCGAGCGCATGGACAAGCCCGCGGCCGACGCGATTGAGGGCATCCCGCCGGCGATCGCCATCGACCAGGTCAACCCGGTGCGCACCTCGCGCTCGACCGTCGGCACGATGACCGAGTTGAACGACCACCTGAAGCTGCTGTTCGCGCGCGCCGCGCGCCTGTACTGCCGCGGCTGCGGCCGCGAGGTGCGGCGCGACACGCCGGACAGCATCTTCGCCGAACTCATGGCGCGCACGCCGCGCGGGGCCCCGGCGTTGATCACCTTCACGGTCACGGTGCCGATAAACTTCACCGAGAAGGAAGTGCTGGCGCTGCTCGCCAACCAGGGCTACACGCGCATTCACCACAAACGCAGCGCGCAGATCGAGGTGATCCAGGACCGCGTGCGCCTGGCGCATGACAACCGCGCGCGCATCGTCGAGGACGTCGAGGCCGCCCTGAAGGTCGGGCGCGGGCGAGTGACCGTGCACGTCGGCGATGCAGCCGGCGCTTCCCCCTCATCCGCATCCCTTCTCCCGCAGGAAGGAGAAGGGGGTGGGCCAAGCGCGCTGCGCGCGAGTTCATTTACTTGGCGTTTCTCCTCGGAACTGCATTGCGCCGACTGCGATATTTCCTACCGTGAGCCGCTGCCCAACTTCTTCTCGTTCAATTCGCCGATCGGCGCCTGCGACACCTGCCGCGGCTTCGGTCGCAACATCGGCGTGGACTACGGACTGGTCGTTCCCGACGAATCCAAGACCCTGGCGCAAGGCGCGATCAGGCCGTGGCAGACGCAGAGTTACATCGAGTGCCAGGGCGACCTCATGCGTTTCGCCCGCAAGCGCGGAGTGCCGACCGACGTGCCGTGGCGCGACCTTCCGGAAAAGCACAGACGCTGGGTGCTGGACGGCGAAGGCGAATGGGACGACAAGGTCTGGTACGGCGTGGCGCGCTTCTTCAAATGGCTCGAGACGAAGAGCTACAAGATGCATATCCGCGTGCTGCTCTCGAAATACCGCGCCTACACGCCGTGCCCCGCGTGCCATGGCGCGCGCCTCAAACCCGAATCCCTGCTGTGGCGCCTGGGGACGAATGACGACGCCGGGCGCGTGCTCGCGCCCGCCAACCGCTTCCACCCGGCGGATACAACGCTCAGCGACGCGCAATGGACGGGCCTGCCGGGTCTCAACATCCACGATGTGATGTGCCTGCCGATCGAGCGCGCGAGCGATTTTTTCCAGAACTTGAGATTGCCGGCGCCGCTCGACAAGGCCGCCGACCTGTTGCTGGGTGAAATCCGCTCGCGCCTGCGCTACCTCGTCGAGGTCGGGCTCGGGTACCTGACGCTGGACCGCCAGTCGCGCACGCTCTCGGGCGGCGAGGTGCAGCGCATCAATCTCACGACGGCGCTTGGAACCTCGCTGGTCAACACGCTGTTCGTGCTGGACGAACCGAGCATCGGCCTGCACGCGCGCGACATGGGTCGCGTGATCGGCGTGCTCCAGCGTCTGCGCGACGCTGGCAACTCGCTGCTGGTGGTCGAGCACGACCCGCAGGTCATGGCCGCCGCCGACCGTATTCTCGACCTCGGCCCCGGCCCCGGCGAGCGCGGCGGCGAGATCGTTTCCTTCGGCGCGCCATCGGCCATCATGAAGTCGCGCCGCTCCTTGACGGGCCAATATCTGAGCGGCAAGAAATCGGTGGTCGCGGAAATCGCGCCGCGCCCTGGTGCCGACGAATTTCTCGAACTGCTCGGCGCCGCGGAAAACAACCTGAAGGGCGTGGACGTCAAAATCCCGCTCAAGCGCCTGATGTGCATCACCGGCGTTTCCGGTTCCGGCAAATCCACGCTGGTGCAGGACGTGCTGTACAACGCGCTCATGAAACTCAAGGGCAAACCGAAGGAAATGCCCGGCAAGCATCACGCACTGCGCGGCCACGAGAAAATCGGCGAGGTGGTGCTGGTCGACCAGTCGCCGATCGGGCGCACCGCGCGCTCGAACCCGGCGAGCTACGTCGGTGCGCTCGACGGCATTCGCAAGCTGTTCGCCGACGAGCCGCTGGCGCGCGAGCGCGATTACACCTCCTGCACTTTTTCCTTCAATGCCGGCACCGGCCGCTGCCCCACCTGCACCGGCTCGGGCTTCGAGCACGTGGAAATGCAGTTCCTCTCGGACGTGTACCTGCGCTGCCCCGACTGCGACGGCAAGCGCTTCCGCCCCGAAGTGCGCGAAGTGAAACTCATGCCAGCCGGGCAGACGCAGCCGAAATCCATCAGCGACGTGCTCGACATGACGGTCTCGGAAGCAACCGTATTCTTCGCCGCCTATCCCGAAATCCGGCGCGCGCTCGAACCACTCACGGCCGTGGGGTTGTCGTACATGAAACTCGGTCAACCGGTCCCGACGCTTTCCGGCGGCGAGGCGCAACGATTGAAACTGGCGGGGCATCTCGCCAAGTCACACACCCTCCGACCCCGTCCCTCCCCCGCAAGGGGGAAGGGAGAATCGGAAAAACCTACTCTATTTCTATTTGACGAGCCCACCACCGGGCTGCATTTCGACGACATCGCCACCCTGCTCGGCGCGTTCCGCCGCCTGCTCGATGAAGGCCACTCGCTTATCGTGATCGAGCACAACCTGGACGTGATCCGCGCCGCCGACTGGGTCCTCGATCTCGGGCCGGAGGGCGGCGACGCCGGCGGCACGATTGTCTGCGCCGGAACGCCCGCTCAAGTCGCGGAACATCCGACGAGCCATACCGGCAGGGCGCTGCGCGAGTACAGTCTGCAGCTTGTTACCCTAGCGCCACCCTCATTCCCTCCCCTTGAGGGGGAGGGAAGCGAGCCGTCGCGCGCGGCGCGCGCTCTTGTGCACTCGGAGCCGAGCGCGCTACGCGCGACCTCATATGATCGCGCCATCCACATCCACCACGCGCGCGAGCACAATCTAAAGAACCTCGTGGTTTCGATCCCGCGCGACCGCTTCACCGTCATCACCGGCGTGTCCGGCAGCGGCAAGAGCACGCTCGCCTTCGACATCCTGTTCGCCGAGGGCCAGCGTCGCTACCTCGAATCGCTCAACGCCTACGCGCGCCAGTTCGTGCAGCCGGCGGCGCGCCCGGACGTCGACGCGATCTTCGGCATCCCGCCGACGGTCGCGATCGAGCAGCGCACCAGCCGCGGCGGGCGCAAGAGCACGGTCGCGACCATGACCGAGATCTACCACTTCCTGCGCCTGCTGTTCGTGAAGCTCGGCACCCAGTACTGCCCCGACTGCGATATCCCGATCGAGGCGCAGACGCCGGAGGCGATCCTGGCGCGCCTGCTGCGCGACTATCGCGGCCGAAAGATCGAAGTGCTGGCGCCGCTGGTCACGGCGCGCAAGGGTTTTTACACCGACC
>Ga0187776_10000145_pt1 | contig 34558 bp, 30 predicted proteins | sample 0216_BV02_MP12_2_FD_132426 | JGI IMG/M metagenome (GOLD analysis project Ga0187776, IMG submission 132426) | Tropical peat soil microbial communities from peatlands in Department of Meta, Colombia - 0216_BV02_MP12_20_MG | ecosystem: Environmental > Terrestrial > Soil > Wetlands > Peat | place...
GGGTCTTCGGGTCAAGGGCCAGCCCCCTCACCAGGGCGTTTCTCCAGGCGGGCCGGCAGACGGGCTTGCGCCTCAGGTGGGGTCTTCTGCCCTCCACCGTGATGATGGATCACGAGGTCCTGGCCAAGGCAGGATTCCCTTCGGTGAGCTTGGCGGGTGCGGGCTGGGGGCTTCGGCACATCCACAGCCGCCGGGATCATCCGGGCTTGATCCATCTTCAGTCGCTCTGGGAAGCAGGCCAACTCCTCCGGCACGTAATCGACGGCCTGGATGAATCATACACTGGAGAAGGCGCGGCGCCGCCGGGACGATCGGCGTGAGAGGAGTGGTCGGCGGGCAGGATCCTGCGGCACAAGAGAACTTTTTCTTGATTTGCCGTGCTCTCTGTGGTATCAGGCGGAACCATGGCAGGGATGCCGAATTCTCCGTCGGTACCGTGGAATCAAGGGGACGCCCCAAGTCCAGGAGCAGTCATCTTGCCCCGCCGACCAGTCCTGAAAGTGAGGCCCCAAGGCTTCGCGGGCTCACGGTTTCTGAGGCGACAAGGCCGATTCAACAGATCGAGCTCCCGCGGAGCTCCGGAAGGCTCGCCAGACGTCGGTACCAAACATAGACGATGCGCCGCCGTCTGAGTGGAATAGACCATGGAGAGGGTGCTTCTGCTGAATGCCACTTATGAACCCTTGCGCGTGATCTCCTGGCAGAGAGCCGTTACGCTCCTCACGCTCGGCAAGGTGGAGGTGCTCGAATCGTACAATCGGACGGTAAGGTCGGTGACGCTGGCTGTGCGCCTCCCTTCCGTGGTCAGGCTTCTTAGCCTCGTCCGTTTCCGTGAGCGGACTGTTCGTTTCTCGCGCCAGAACATCTACCTCCGTGATCGCTCTCAGTGCCAGTACTGCGGCAAGGTCTTGACCGCGGACAACCTCACTTACGACCATGTGGTGCCGAAATCGATGGGTGGGTGCACGGCCTGGGAGAATATCGTGACCTGCTGCCTTCCCTGTAACAAACGAAAAGGGGGAAAAACTCCGCAGCAGGCGCGGATGCACCTGGTCCGAAAGCCGAGAAAACCCACCTGGCATCCCATGTTGATGATCACCATGACCATCCCCAGGACCCCGGATACGTGGCGGGACTACCTCTTTTGGCACGTCGAGGCCTGGTGATTCCGGGCCGACGCGAGCGGCCGCCGCAGGGCACCCCGATGCTCTCGAGGGGTTGTGGAGCGGTCGGCTGCGGGCCGATACGGTCGTATGGTAATCGACTGCCATACTCATATCTTCCCCTCATTTATCTGCGAGGATCGAGGACCTTACCTCACGCTGGATGCTGCCTTCCGCATTCTCTACAGCTCCCCCCGCGCGAACCTGGTTGAAGCTAAGGCCCTACTCAAGGAGATGGACCGTTGCGGCGTGGATCGGGCCGTAGTCATGGGCTTTCCCTGGGGCGATCCCGCGCTGGTCCGCCGTCACAATGACTACGTCGGGGAGGCGGCCGGTCGCTCGGGCGGGAGGCTTATCCCCTTTGTCTGTGTTGATCCCAGGACTCCCTCAGCCGCCGACGAGGTGGAGAGCTGTCTGAAGGCGGGCATGTGCGGGGTGGGCGAGTTGGCCTTTTATGCGGATCCGCTTGATGTGTGGGTGATCGAGGCCCTTGCCCCGATCGCTTCAAGTTGCCGCGTCCATAAAGCGCCTCTTATGCTCCACGCCAACGAGCCGGTGGGACATGACTACCCCGGCAAGACGGAGGTACCCCTGGGGAACCTCTACGAGATCGTGCGATCCTTCCCGGAGAATCGCTTCATACTGGCCCACTGGGGCGGCGGGCTCTTCGTGTACGAGCTTCTAAAGAAGGAGGCACGGGAGGTGCTGTCTCGGGTCGCCTATGACACCGCCGCTTCTCCGTTTCTCTACGACCCAGCGGTCTACGCCGTCGCGCTGCGCATAGTGGGTGCCCGGCGAATCCTCTTTGGGAGCGACTACCCCCTTATTTCGCCGGAGCGCTGTTTCGCCGATATGGATGGGGCTGGTCTGAGCATCGAGGACCAGGCGTGGATCAAGGGTCGTGCGGCTGCCTGCTGGCTCGGCCTCGAGACCGACGAGAAGGAGATGTGCCGGAAGGCCTATAAGGAGGAGGGTGGATGACGACCCTGGAGATCGATCTCAAGAAAGCGCTGGAGGCGGAGATAGCCCGTATCCCGAAACCCTTTCGGCACGACGAGGCGGTGCGGCAGACCATCAAGTGCTTCCTCTATACGATCCTCAAGGAAGCCGATTTGTGGCCGGTCCCAGACTTCAGGCCGCCTCGGCTCACCGACGGACTTCTCGACCTCATCGGTGTCAATCCTTCGGGGGCGGTGATCTTCGCCTTCGCGGTTCGCCCGACGGTGGAACTCAAGGCGATCAAAAGCCTTGAGGCGCTGGAGGCGGAGAGGAAGTGGATGATCACCTTCTCTCCTCTGAGCAATAAAGTCAAAGAGAGCACCTTCTTCCTCAAGCCGGGCATCCAACACCTTCATCTGGAGTGGAGTAAGTAGCTGCCCTTGTCCTATCGAAAGACTGCCATAGAAGTCCGTCACTTCCTCTCGGTTGCTTACTGACGGGCAGGGCGCCAGGGTTGTGCCTCCGCAGGCTGCCGTCCCTAGCTCCGGGGATTCGCTTGCCCGTCTCTCCATCGCCCAGTAAGGTAATGTTATACTCCATGGCACTTCGCCCTTGCGCGGTAACAGCCGAGTGATAAGAAGTTGATGAAGGTCTGATAAGGAGATATACCAGATGCCGATCTGCAAGCTGTGCAATGATGAATGCGATTCGCTCCATGACTTAGCCAAGGTGTGCACTCTTGAGCTCATCAGGAGAGACCATCCTGAATGGGTAAATGAAAGCGGCGCATGTCCTAAGTGCAAGGCCTACTATGAGAGATTGGGCAACCTCGTTTCGGAAGTGAGCAACGAGCCCAACATCCGATGAAATCCTTGCCGCCCCCCTCGGGTTTGATCCACCCTTCCATGCTGTCCGCCGATTAGAGCGCGCAGGCAGAAGCAACGGCTGGATTGTCACCCCTGCACTCCTCGGCTCACTTTCCCCCCCCTAGTTTGCGCTTCTTCCACTCTTTCGGCCAGCAGAGCGCGACGGGGGGGGCGGCGGCCTCGTTCGCCCGAATGGCTTTCAAGAAAGCGGTGCTGGTGCTTGATTGTCCTCCGGAGGATGGTTATTTTCGAACCGGGTGGGGGGGGAGGTGAAAGCCATGAACGCGAGAGCATGTTGCGAAGCAGAAAATAGGTTGACCTACTGCGAGGAGCTTTGTTTCTTCATCCCAAAGGATGAGGTAGAGAAGGGTTCCACACACTTCTGGACCCTTCCAGAGGGATTCAGTGGGCCGTAAAGGACGAGAACAGTCTTACAGCGAAGGCGAGAAGGGGATTCCTTTTCGCCTTCTGCTTTTCTGGTATGCACCCTCCTTGGCTCTCTGGATGATCCCTGATCGTCTACGCCCTGTCGCTCTGTTTTGCAAATCCTGATCTGCGGACCCCTCAGCCATCCCGCGAAGATTGAACGCCGTCCAGGCCTTGTAGGACACTGAGAGCCGAGGACATTGCCTTGCTGACGTCAGTTAAGCCTTCCGAGGTTTTGATCGTCTCTTGTAAAAAAGTTAACAAGCTGAAAAGAATAGACCTTTTCGCCTTGACCTGGCAGGGAACAACTGCGTATAAGAGATAATAAGATTAGTCATGTGGGAGATTCATGCTCCGTCTCTTCTTCGAGTTCCGTGCACCGGTTGTTTGGTCTGGCTAAGTCTGCCGTGTGGAATTCGCTCATCCCCCTGCTGCTCCTTCTCCTCCACTCCTCTCCACGTGCCTGACGGTTCGATATTGCGGCTGCTCCACTCCTCCATCCGGCTGAAAGGGGGTGACAGAAGGGCTCAGGCAGACAGGGCAGCCCCAAACGGAAGCCGCGCCGAGGGCTGTCGCACAACCGGTACCGGCTTTGCTTTGTCGGTGACTCATTTCTTGTCGAGCTCACGGGTGCTGGTCTCACGGCCGGGTCTGGTTCGAGAGCAGTCATTTATTCTTTACCCAGGGTCGCCTGATCTCGTGGAGGTCGGGCGTGATGCTGGAAAAAACCCCTCAGGGGCCCCGCTGTGGGCAAACCTGCCACTGGATGTGGTAACGGGCGACCCCCATTCTTCCAGGGTATCCGTTGCTACCGAAAGGATTTATCGGGCCCGGCCCAGCGGGCTTTTCTATTCGAGGGGGGTCAGCTTTCCAGACAGGACGGGGGTGGGACCAGAGCACGCCACCAGCAGGAAGGTATCGGTAGACGCAACACACTAGAAAAACAAGGAGGGAATCTAATGGCGGATAAAGTTCCTGGAAGAGCGTGGGTGGTTACCTTTGCTGGAACCGCCATCAATCTGTGTTTGGGTATCTTGTATGCATGGAGCGTCTGGGCCAAAGTCCTGATCAAAGAAGACATGGCAGGCCAGTTGATGACCGGGATCAATGAAGGCTGGCCCTTCCTGACCAATGCCCAGGCTGCCACGCCATTTTCACTATGCGTCATCATGTTTGCCCTGCTCATGATCCCCGGAGGTCGTATCCAGGACAGGTTTGGTCCAAAGGTTGGTGCTACTACGGGCGGACTTTTCCTGGCGCTGGGCTGTATTGTTGCGGGACTGATGAGAAGCTATGCGGGCCTGGTTTTTGGTATCGGCATCCTTGGTGGAATCGGGATGGGGATCGGCTACGCCGCACCGACGCCTGCGGCCTTGAAATGGTTTGGGCCGCATAAGCGCGGTCTGGTTGCCGGTCTCGTGGTCGGCGGGTACGGGGGCGCAGCCCTCTACATCTCCCCGCTGGCCGCTTACCTCATCAGCAGCGGCGGGCTCTCCTACAGCTTCTACTTTCTGGGGATCTTGTTTGCCGCGGTGACGATCGTCGCCGGCCAGCTCCTGTCATGGCCTCCCGCCGGCTACGTGCCCCCGGCTGCTGCGGTGAAACCCGGCGCGGCTGCGGCCCCAATCCTAACCAAGGTGGACTGGGCTGCCGGCGACATGATAAAGACCTGGCAGTTCTTTGCATTGGTGTTCATGTTTATCGGTACGACCCAGTCTGGGCTCCTGATCATTGCCAACGCGGCCGGGATGCTCGCTGCCACCGCCAAGGGCATTCCGTTCTTCGACGCCAATGCCTGGATCCTGGCCTCGTACGGTGGCTTGATAAACGCAGTGGGACGAGTTGGGACCGGCCTTTACTCTGACAAGATCGGTCGCGGCAACGCCTACACTGTCAACTGCCTCGTTTCCGCTCTCTGCCTCTTTGCGCTCCCCAGCGTCATGGGGGCGAGGAGCCTTTTCTTCCTGTTCATCGTGGTCGGTATCGCTTATTGGCAATACGGCGGCGGACTGGCCCTCATGCCGGCCTTCACCGGCGACTTCTTTGGTCCCAAGAACCTCGGGTTCAACTACGGTCTGGTGTTCATCGGCTGGGGTCTGGGGTTCTTCATGGCCCGGTTGGGCGGAACCATCAAGGACATCACCGGAAGTCTCAACTGGGCATTTTACCTCTCCGGCCTGGTGTTGATCCTCGCGGTCATAGTTTGCAGAATAAACAAGAGGCCATCGGCGCCAGGTGAGAAACCTGTCGCTGCGCCGGCCAAGGCTTGATGTGCTTTGGGCTTACCGGTTATCGAGTAAGACAGGAGAAGGCAGGGAGCTTGCTTCCTGCCTTCTCCTTTCCCCGAAGAGGCGGTAAAGTTGTCATGCCACCTCGTGATCTGTTCCCGATTCCGTACCTCATCGATCCCCGGACCTACGCGTTCGACGACGCGGTGTCGTTCTGCGTTGCCGCGCTTATTGCGGTCCTCGTTAACGCTGAGGCCCAGGCTTACGTAGCGACCCTCCTGGGAGACAGTCGACCAGGCGCCAAAGACCGGCTCCACTTCAATGCCTTTCTGCATCTCGATCTCCTGGGGGGCCTGTCTTTCCTGGTAGGGGGCGTGGGGTGGCCGAAACAAGTGCATGTGGATCCTGCCAGGTTTCGGCATCCAACGGGGTATCTTATTCTGAGCCGATGCGCCGGGCCGTTTGCCAACTTCCTCATGGCGAACATCGCAGCGAGCATCGTCTGGCTTCTTGGGGCTTTCTCCATGGATGCCAGGGTGTTTATGATGGTTCTCGCCGTCAACCTGACGGTCGCCCTCTATAACCTCTTGCCCCTCCCGCCCCTTGCGGGGGGCAGTCTGATTTCCGCTCTCCTGCCGGAGAAGAGCGAACGGTTTCGCGGGCTCTACGAGCAGGCAGGTCCCTACCTTCTTCTCGCCGTGTTCTTGCTCGACCGGATTATCGACGGCGGGATCATTAGTGGCCGACTGGGTCCTCACGTGCAGCGTCTTTTTGCCCTCCTCATCAAGCCATAGAAATGGTTGCAGATTCCGACTGAGCCGCACTTCGTATAGTATAGAATGAGAATGCAGGGAGGAAGACCTTGCCGCCGACAAGGCAAGCGCACCGGGTTCTGACTGTTGAGGTGATGGCGGTGAGATTGGTGTTGCTCATTGCGAGCCAGGTTGAGATCGTCGAGGGAGTGCGGGAGACTCTCCAAGAAAGCGGCTACGAGGTTCTCGTTGCCCCTCACGGCGACCAAGCGCTGATCCAGGCTGAAGAGCAGCACCCCGAGGTCATCGTCGTCCACATGCACAGCGCGGACTCCAGCGGCCTCCAGATTCTCCACCGTCTGGGCAGGCGGGGAATCACCAAGCAGGTGGGTGTCATCCTCCTCCTCGACAGGTTTGACGAAGAGAGTGTGGCCCGTGCCCTGGAGGAGGGCGCGGCGGACTATCTCGGCATGCCTTTCGACCCGGAACGCTTGGTTCGCCGGGTCGGGGTTCTGGCCCGGATGCGCCAGGAGGCGAGAAAGCGATGGGAGGTGCTCGCCAAGCATGAGGATTTGCCCGATCACGTAGCCCTTGGCATGTTCATCAGCACTCGAGAAGGCCGTTTGGTAAAGGTGAACGACGCCCTCGTCCGGTTGCTCGGATACGAACGCAAGGAAGATCTCGTGGGAATCGACGCTGAACGAGAGGTCTACTGGAACCCACGGGACAACCAGCTCCTCCAGGATGTTCTCGAACGGCAAGGGGCGGTCGAGAACTTCCCCGTCCAATTCAGATGCAAGGATGGCCGGAAGATCACCGTGTTCGTCGACGGCCGGGCGATTCGGGACGCGACTGGTGGGTGGGTCGGTTACGAGGCGACGAGAGTCGAGCAGCGGGGGCCTTACCGACTTATGGATCCAGATCGAGAAGAGGCGCCCGTGGAGCCAACTCAACGGAGGAGACCACCGGAGGCGAGAACCTGGCAAGAGGGCGGGGCGAATGCCTTTGTTGCGGCGAAAGCGAATCGAGGAGGTTTTCTTCAGAGAATGCTCCCCAGGATCTTCCCTCAATGGCGTGAGCAGCAGTCTCGCCTCAAGACGGGGCAGGAGCTGCTTGCGGGACGCTTCGAGAAGGTCGAGCGTTTGGGAATAGGAAGCTACGGCGAGATCTGGAAGGTGCGCGATCTACTCCAGGACGAGGACGCCCCGGTCTACGTCGCCAAGATCCCGAAGAGCAACAAGCTCAATCACCATTTTCAGCGCGAGGCAGCAATCTGTGAGCGCCTCAAGGGGCATCCCAACGCAGTTGCTATCCTCGCCTTAGTGGAGGATCGGGGTCGCCTGGTCTTGATCCAGGAATTCATAGAAGGGCCGACGCTCAGGGAGATGCTGGAGCGGCCCCTCTGGGAGGCGGAACGGGAGAGCATCGTAATGCAGGTGGTTGACGTCGTGGCCCATGCCCATCGGCATCGCATCGTCCACCGGGACATCAAACCAGAGAATATCATCGTTCGGCGGGACGGGGTGGTGAAGCTTCTGGACTACGGTGTCGCCAAGGAGTTGAAAGATCGGGACGTGAGCAGCACGATGGTGGGATCACGGCCCTTCATGGCGCCGGAGCAGATCATGGGGGAGAGCCAGATCGCCAGTGACGTCTGGGCCCTCGGGGTGACCATGTATGCGGTGTATACCGAGTACCTCCCCTTCTACCATGAGCACGACAAGGTGCTCCTGGATATGATCCTCACCCTGGAACCAGAGCCACCGCGGAACCTCGAGCCGGGCATGTCGACCGCCCTGGAGCAGATTATCTTGAGGTGTCTAAAGAAGGATCCTCGAGACCGCTACCCCGACGCCGGCGCTCTCAGGGAGGCCCTCCTGGATCGGTTTCCCGGCTACGGTCACAGGGGATGAAGAGCCGGCTCACGGGCAACCTCCGTGCTCCTACCCATACTGAGCGCCCACATCGCACACCATGATGACCACGTCGGTATTCCGACCGTGGAGATCCTTCACCAGTCCCTCGATCACTGCCTTGCTGGAAAACCCGGCCTTTCTGAAAAGGGCAAGAGCCCCCGGCGCGGTGAGCGGCAACTCCGCCCAGAGTTTTTCCAGGCTGAACTCGGTTGCCAGCTCGACGATCTCATGGACGAGCAAGGTTCCTAACCCCCTGTCGTGGTAGTCCGCCGCCACCACCACCCGGACGGTGCCGATATGGCGTTTCCAGCCGTAGGGAATCCGGTGGAGGGTGGCGTCTCCGACAACCCGGTCTCCGGCCAGGGCCAGGAGCGGGAAGACCCTGGTGTAATCGATGCGTTCTGTCCAGGACTTAATGATCTCCGGATCAGTCACGTCGTGCCGCAGGTAGATCCGCTCCTCCTGAGGAATTGCCTGGAAGAAGGCCATCAGTTTCTCCCGGTCTTCAGCCACCATGGGTCGGAGCAACACCCGACTGCCGTCCTTCAGTTTCGCCTCTTTCTCGTATGGGTGCACCATGATTTCCCCCTAACGTTGCCGTGCGGCTACACCCCTTTCGCCAGCCGCTCTGCCAGGTAGTCCGGAAGGCAGGCCTCGCGGATCTTTGTCTGAGCCCCACGCAGATCGTACGGGACGGACCTAAACTCGAGCGCCGGTGGGTCGGTGGTGAAGATGAGATACGACGCCTCCCACTGACGCTCCCGCGGCTGCCCCACACTCCCGGGGTTGATGAGACACATCTCTTCAGGGTCAACTGCCATGATCCCTTGGGTGACGGTAAGACTTTGAACCTTGCCCCTCACGTCCCGCCGCCAGAGGGCGCGATGGTGCGTGTGTCCAAAAAAGGCGATCTTCACCCCGGGCATCTTCTTCCGCATGTAGTCGAAAGCCTTCTTGGCCTGGAAGAGGTAGAAGATGTATGCTTCGGAATTATCGGGCGCACCGTGGAAGAGGAGGTAGTGATCCCACAGGAGCAGGGTGTGGGGGAGGCTGTCCAGAAAACTCTTCTGCTCGGGATTCAGGGCACTCGCGGACCAGAGCACCGCCTGATGAGCCAGGATGTTGAAGCCTTCGGCGAACCTCGGTTGGACGGCGGCCCGGTCGTGGTTCCCCTGGATGCTGATAATCCGATGCTCCCTCGCCAGGTTTACGCATTCTCCCGGGCTCGCATTGTACCCCACGAGATCTCCCAGATTCACCATGGCGGAGACCGACTCCTTGGCAAGGTCGTGGAGGACTGCCCGAAAGGCTTCCAGGTTTGAGTGGATATCGGCGATAACGGCAATTTTCATGGGCTGCCCGTCGTCAGTTAGGCGACGCAGCGCCCCTGATGCGAGGGCTTATCTGGGGCGAGACATTTCCGGGCCGTTCACCCTATCTTGGGTGGGTGTTTCGTCCAGGACCAATACACGGGTTCTTCAGTAACCTGGTGCTTGCGCTTCCGGTCAGCAAGATAGGAGCGCACGCTTCCGAGGACGATGCGAGGGATGTCGGCGGGCTGCTCCACTCCAAAGACCGAGATATTTGCCGTTCGCTTGGCAGCCTTGATGAATCGCAGGGCACCGGGCTTCTTCCCCACGTGGACAGCAGTAACCCGGTTATTGAGGGCTGAGAGGCGGGCGATGGTCTGGTCGAGATTGGTGATTTGCATGTCGGTGATGAGGAAGATGTCAGCCTCGATCTCCCGCACCAGGCTCGTGATTTCCGGGAGGTCCAGGGCAGTTCCGCCCCCGAAGTATCGGCAGAGGACCCGATAAACGAGGGCTCGGCTCTTGGTGAAGGGCAGGTGCTCCTTCCCCCCGGCAAGGGCATCGCTGAAGTTATATACGGCCACGTGGGCCTCGTTGCGAAGATAGGCGTCGGCGGCACAGCCAGCCCCCAGCACAGCGTGGGAGAGACGGGCGCGGGGGTCCACCATACTTCCCGACGAATCAATAATGATGAGACAATCGGGCGTCTTCTCCTTCGTGCCGAAGATCTCCCCCTGTCGCCTTTCCCAGATCTGGGTGATACCGGGGAGGTATTTGCCGAAGCTCGACCATGGGTCCACCTCCCGGACCGGCTGCCCGATCTCCCATGGGCGGTGGGAGTGGGGGTGCAGATTGCCCGAGCCGCGCATGGGGATCTTCTTCACCGGCAGGGCGTAGTTCTCCGCGAGCTTCATATAGTAAAGCCAGTTGGCGTCCACCGGGCAGCCCTTCCCGAAGCCCATGCCCTCCAGGTCGCACGCTCCGGAGGCCTGCAGGTCGTTCTGGATGTCCTCGAAGATCTCCACGAATTGCTGGGGTGAGTCCACCTCTTTGGCAAACTCCCGCAGGGCCGTCTCGATCTCCTCGGGTCGGTACTGGCGAAACCCATGGTCACCCATTCGCATCTGCTCTCGAGCCATCTCGGTCTGGGCCCCCTCGAGAAAGGGCCGAATAGCGCGAATGAAGCGGCTGAGGCTGGCGAGCCACCTGCGCTTGTCCAGGTAGGGAATGCTGGATAGACGCCGCACCTCCTCCCGGTGGTCTTTCGCACCCAGGTCCACGCCCCAGATGTTCTCAAAGAGGGAGCAGAGGAGCTCATCGGCAGTGTCGCGGGGCGCGTGGCGGTAGAGGGAGGGGAGGGGGCTTTGTCGTTCCTTCACGGCATGCGTGTCCGCCACCACATCCATGAAGAGGTCGGTGGCCCGTCGAGCCAGATCGACGTCACCAAGGATTTCCTTGGCCCGGGAGTAGAGCCGGAGGTGGGTGGTGAGGTCCCAGGGACAGCAGGTGTAATGGCTCACCGCATGATCAAGGAGGGCGGTGAGGACGGTCTCGACCGGGAGCACCCTGGACATCTCGGCGACGTAGTCCAGGTTGAGGATTATCTGCTTTTCCCGAATCTCCATGGCGACGCGGGAGGGCGAGCTTTCGAGGCGGGGGCTGGGAAGCTCGGGGAAAAGGTGACGGCGGCGTACCATGGGCCAGAGCCGATTTAAGGCGCGCCTCAGGACGGTCCCGACTCTGTCGCGATCGAGGGGTACCCACCCGTCTTCCGGGTCCTCCGTGCTCACCGCTCTCTCCCGACGACCGGTTCCCCGGCCTGGTAGATTCGCCCCGAAACCGATCGGCCGAGGCCGTGGATACGGCCACCCACCCAGATCTCGCCTCCCTGCATCCATTCGCCGGTGTTCCGGCCGCAATTCTTGACGATGGTAATCTTACCCTCGGTCATCCCCGCGCCGATCCAGTCGCCCGAGGAGCCGGCAACAATGAGCTGGCCGCCGTTGAGGGCGGCGCCGGTGAAATTGCCCGTGTCCCCCTCGATGCGGAGCGTCTTCCCATGGGGGAGCCGATAGCCGAGAAAGTGCATCTGGCGCTGCATGTGCCTCAGGCGGAGCACGAGGTCGTCTTCCGCGACGTGATTGCACAGGGCGGAGATGTAGATCCCTGCCGGGCCGGAGATGAGGTAGGGCATGGAGGCGCCGCTATCGAGCTGGTAGCAGAACTCCTCAATGTTCTGGCCGTCGTAGTCCAGGCTGCGGATCACCTCGCAAGCGACGGTATACGCCTCAATCACCCGGTTGTGCTCCACGAACCAAACGAGACTCTTCACCTCCTGCTCCACCAGCTTGGTGTAGCCCGAGGTGAGCGCCGCCATGGCTTCATCGTGGGCGGGCACGAGTCGATCGAGGGGAAGGGGCCTCGCCTCCGACCGGAAATCCTTGAAGTCCTCAAAAGGGTTGATCACTCAATCCTCCAGATCGAGATCCTTGCGAATCTCGGCGTAAATTGGGTGGTCGCCGGCAAGAGGTTCCAGACTTTCTCCCTGGAAGATTCGGTAACCCCTCCCCAGGGCTTCCTTTACATGATCGGCCTGCTCGGTGTACCGCTGATAGACCTCGTTGATTGCCTGCCGGGCGAGGTAAATGTGGAACGGATCGTTGCGTCGGTCCTGCTGGCGGAGCGACATGTGGGCCTCGGTCCACTGAGCGCGGTGGGCAAGACAGTAAGGGGCCACCGCTCGGACCTCCTCGAGACTCACGGAATCGGCGCCCGAGAACCAGGCGAGGGCCTTGCCGTAGTTCATGATGGAGACGGGCAGCCGGTTGGAGGCGCAGTTGACGAGACGGTGACAGAGGTAGCCGGTATAGTGGCATCCCTCGTCGCAGGTCTCGTTGGAGCGCTTCTGGCCGCGGCGCTCGCAGAATGAGAGCTCCGCGAGGAGCATGCGGGCGAAGGCGTTGGCATCCTGGCCGAGAGGGACGGAGAGCACGTGTCGCCGCAGCTCCTGTCTGCTCGAGACATCCAGGGTGGCAACTCCCAGGGAGTCCTTGAGGAACGCGGCGAAAGCGGCGGAGAGGGCGGAAATCTTGCTCTTTCTCTCCTCGGGCATGAGCCGTGACCTCATGATCTCCTGAAGGTCTCGCTCCAGCTCCGGGTGCCGCAAGAGTTTCTCCTTCTCCTGCCTTTGGCTGATGAGAAAGGCGTAACTCGGGCCCGGGTGGCGGGACTCCACCGTGACGTCAAAGCGGTCGAGGAGGGGGGCGATGATGGTGTTTGTGCCCCGATCCTGGTAGTTGGCCGTGGCGAAAAGGCAGTACTCGTCATTGATGATGATCTCGTTCAGGTACTCCCATTTCCCTCGATCCACGCCATCCAGGATCATGCTCTGTTTGGTTTCCGGGAGCCTGTTGATCTCGTCCACTATTTTCACGGGGAGCTGGACGAAGTTGGACCACACCACCTCCTCCTGCCCCTGGTTGAGTTTGCCCAGATCGGGTCTGCCGATGATTTTCTCCTCGGTTTGCTCGGGATGACCGGAAACCTCGCTCGCCCAGAGGCTACCCACAGGTACTTGGTAGAAAAGAGCGCCCGCGTACTCGGCGGCGGTGGTCTTGCCGAGGCCGGGCTCGCCGATGATGAGCGATTTTCCTCCCAGCACGGCCGTGAGTAGGTTGAGGAGCAGGGTGGAGTTGTATGCTGCGCCGTCCATCCGGAGGTCGGGACGGTTGAAGTAGAGACGAGAGGAAATAAAGTCGTAAAGCTCGCGAACGGTCTCGTGGTACGCTCCATTGGTCGTCATTGTCACCCTCCGCGCGTAACTATATACGGACTTTCGAGTGAAGTAAACCCTGCCGTCCCGGCGAGTGCGGGGGACAACCGAGGAGATGGGCCCCAGGAAGGACCGGAATGAAACTTGCACTTGGGGCTACCGCGAGGGTTTTGGCCGGCACGGTGCTCTATCAAGCACCGGGCGACGATTCGCTCTGGAGGCGGCCGGCGAGGCAGAACCATAGCGCGCGATTGACAGCGGCGGGCGACTTCAGGTACTGATGAGGCGGAGGCGCTGCAGGCGGCGAAGACCCTTATTCCTTCTCCCGAAGGTGTGACGCGCTCTTGCGGGAGTCTGCCAACCGGGGGCTCTGACAGGAAACTCGTGGGAGAACAGCATGCGAATCAGAGACATCATGAAGACCGAGGTGGTGACCCTCCAGGCAGATGAGCAGCTTTCTGTGGCGAGCGATATCATGCACCTCGCCAGGATCCGCCATCTCCCTATCGTGCAGAAAGATCAGTTGGTCGGCATCATCAGCCAGCGTGACCTCTTCAAGGCTTCGCTGAGTTCGATTCTGGGCTTTAACTATGCCGACATTCGGGACCACTTGAAGAAGGTGGCCATCAAGGATGTCATGGTGAAGAAGGTGATCACCATCGGGCCGGATGCGGAGATCCCGGAGGCGGGGCGAATCATGCTGGCGAAGAAGATCGGCTGTCTGCCGGTGGTTGAAGGAAGTCGCCTCGTGGGGATGGTGACCGAGACCGACATCATCGAATACTACCTCATCCATCACGAAGAGTGCACCAGGGGCGGTCGGCGCCAGGGCGGTTGAATCTCAAGCGCGGGCGAGAGCGAGTCGAAATTTCAAGGGGCTCGGGTAGACCTCCGGCCCGGGCCTAGGTCTGCCTTCCTCTTACATTAGCCACGATGCTGTAGATAAACGAAGTGACAATGGTCCAGGCAGTGACCATGAAGACGAAGGCCCGAGCATGTTCTCTCTGGGGAAAGGTCCTGAAGTGGCCCCCCCAGCAGAAGTTGTAAAACGGATAGTACCTCACGAAAAACAGCAACAGGAGATCGACGGCGAGGATGCTGCATACCCCCATCCAGAAAGGTCCGTCATAGAGGAATCCGGAGACTAGCTCGCTGATCCTCGGAAAAGGGTCTTCTTCCCCGGCGCCTTGAGCGATAGCGCTCGAGAACACCTCCTGCGTCGCCCCAAAGTCCCAGGCATTGGCCACGCCCTCGGCGCACCAGACGATCTTGTCCATGTTGGTCGCCAAGGGATAGATGATCCCCAGGAGGACCGTGAGAAAAATGAGCGGTAAGATGAGCACCGAACAGAGTCGACTCAGGTTTTTCTCCTGGAGCTGATTGGGCGTGAACCTCCTGATCTCCCGCAGATATTGCTCCAGGCGGGATGCGGTCGTCGAGACCCAGTCCGCGGACTCTCCGCGAACGATGAGGCGGATTGGGGTGTCGCCCGGTTCGCTTTCGACATCGGTGTTCTTAAATTCGAGAGAGACGACAGTGGGATCCGACGCCCTCTGTGCGTGCCAATCGATCTCGAGTCTCACAATCTGGGAAGCGCCTAGGTTCTCCTCTCTCAGCACCCGATCAAGGGAATAGGTCGATACGGAGACGCCATTCCGGAGCCTCACGCTGAATGCCAGTCTTGGCGGCAGGTCTTCGAACTGTTTCCCAAACTGTTCCGAAACCGTGTCGATGATTCGCTGCAGATGTGACTCGGTAAGGATGAATCCGTGTTTGAAGGTCTTCGCTGTTTCTATCAGCATCGAGTTACCTCGGTTGTTCTCTCCCAACCCTGAGCATTTCCCTATTCAAGTTTCCTGCCAGAACTGCCAGAAGAAGATAGTCATTTTGAAAGCGCTGTGAAGGCAAGCTCGCGTTCCCTTCACGAATGCCGGTTTTCCTTTCCGGAAGGAGAAGAGGCAACGCCTTCGAGTCCCGGCACCCGGGCACCTCTCCCCGCCACCCCCGGCGCGTTCCACCGCGCAGGCTGCAGGCGCGGGCTGGAGAGCGGAGCGCGCTCACTTCGCGGGCTTGGCAGGACCAGGTGAACGGGCGAGGCTGGCGGCGATGGAAATGGGAGGCACGGCGTCTGACGATCATGACCGATAGGACGGGCCTAGATCCTGCAGGGCAGCGCCACCTGGAGACGCCTCTTTTCTTTTTGACGGGTGCGATCTACCACCCTTGTAATGTAACTCGAACTCTCTCTCGCCACCCGGTCAAAGAGAAAAAGTGCACGAAGTCGCTCCTTCGCCGGGTCCTGGGATCGTTGGAGACCTGTTATGGAACCGGATGCGGTCCTTCGCCGACAAACGGTTGCCGAAATACGACCGCCTCTTCTTCTCGCCGAGAGCCTCAGCCCCTCTTCGCCCGTTTCAGGCCGCCCGGGTTTCCTTTGGCCTGCGGCGAAGGTATATTCTCATTAACAGGGTGTTATGAACGGGACGGAGCGTTAAACAAAACACGCCACTCGCAGAGGACGTGAAAGGATGGCCAATCCGGCACACTTGACGGTCTTTTACGACGGGGTAGCGGAGTGGAACCTGTGGAGGGAGCGGAACCCCCTCGTGACTCCCGACCTCGCCGACGCCAACCTTCAGGGGCTGAACCTGAAGGGCGCGAACCTCGGCCAGGCAGATTTGCGAGGGGTGGACCTCCAGGAGGCGAACCTCAAAGAGGCGAACCTGTGGGGCGTCAACTTGGACGGCGCCGACCTGTTGCGAGCCAACCTGAAGGGAGCGGATCTCAGGCGGGCAAACTTGAGCGGCGTAAAGTGCGTCGGCGCGAGCCTGAAGGGAGCGAACCTCCGTGAAGCGATCCTGGAAGGGGCCGTTCTCCGCGAAGCGAATCTCAAAGGGGCCGACCTCCTGGGAGCAAACCTCAAGGGGGCAAACCTGTGGGCGGCGAATCTCAAGGGAGCGAACCTCTGGGCGGCAGACTTGAGGGGGGCTTACCTTCGCGAGGCGAATCTCAAGGCGGCGGGTCTTCGGGAAGCGAACCTGGAGAGAGCCGATCTGGCCGAGGCAAACATCAAAGGTCGCATGTTCGGAAAGCGAACCACAACTCTCTACGGGGCGAATTTCCACCGGGCCCACGTGCAGGGCCTGAAGTACAACCGGTGGGCTCGGTACCAGGGCGTCAGGCTTGAGGGCAGCTACGGGAGCGCTTGGTTGAGGAGGTTCGCCCGGGACCAGGATTTCATCGAGGAGTTCCGGTCCTCCCGGCTGAGGTTTCCCCTCTACGTCATCTGGCTGTCCTTCTGCGACTGCGGGCGCTCAATCTCCCTGTGGCTTGCGTGGGCGGTTGTCTTTGCGATCCTTTTTGCCTCAAAGTTCTACTCCTTGGGCGAGGCGGCCTTTGCTCCGGAGGGGCTCCCCTGGGGTTTCGGGGCTATGATCTACCGCAGCGTGGCTACCCTCACGATGCTCGGCTCCGGAACCACCAGGGCACTCACGATGGAAGCCGCGTGGTGGGTCATGGCCGAGGTGGTTCTCGGCTACCTCATGCTTGCGGGCCTCATCTCCATCCTGGTCAATAAGCTCGCCAGGAGAGGGTAGCTCATCCCCCAAGCGCGTGGCCATTGCGGGCATGCCCGGGTCTTCTCGACTTCACCGCTGCCATCGATCGGTCAATAGCCCACGCGGCCGCGAGCATGCACTTCTTGTGCTCCTGAGCGTCGATGACCGCGAGGGAAGTGGTGTTGACGATATCCTCCACGTCACAGTTGCGCTGGAGCACGTGGATCGCTTCGCTGGTTCCCATGAGGATCGGTCCGATCGCCTTTGCTCCGCCCAGACGGGCCATGAGCTTAAAGGCGATGTTTCCCGCTTCGAGTGAGGGGAAGATGAGGATGTTCGCCTTCGTCTTCAGGGTGTTGAAGTCGTAGACCCCATTCAGAATCTCCGGGACAATGGCGGTGTCCGCCTGCATCTCGCCGTCGACAATCAGCTCCGGCCGACGCTCTTTGACAATCTCAGTGGCCCGGGCCACCTTGTCCGAGCGTGGATGGCGGGCGCTCCCAAAGTTGCTGAAGGAAAGCATGGCGATTCGCGGCTCGATGTCAAGCTGTTTAACGGTGTCCGCGGTGAGAATGGCAATTTCGGCGAGCTGCTCGGCGGCGGGATCGATGTTGACCGTCGTATCCGCGAAAAAGAGCACGTCTCTCGGGAAAACCATCATGTATACCCCGGCGATCACGGAGGTCGTCCGCTCCAGGGGGACGGTCTGCAAGGCCGGACGAATGGTATCAGGGTAATGCTGGTTGACGCCGCCAACCAAGCCTTCTGCATCACACATCTTCACCATCATCGCGCCTAGGTAGTTTGGGTTGTGGCGTAACACGCGCCTCGCTTCCTGGAGTGTGATCCCCTTTCGGCATCGCAGTTTGTAGAACTCCTGGGCGTAGTCCTCCATTCTCTCAAAATTCTTGGGGTCTACGATCCTTGCCCCGCTCAGATCCACATGGAACTCGCTGATTCTCTTCTCAATGGTCCGCCTGTCCCCGATGAGGATCGGCTTTGCGATGCCATCGTCCAGAATGACCTGACACGCCCGGAGAATCTTCGGTTCCGTACCCTCGAGGAAGACTATCCGTTTGGGATCCCTTTGGGCCTTGTGGATGATTCGCCGCATGATCTCCTGGGCTCGGCCCAACCGGCTCTCCAGGCTGTCCTGGTAGGCTTCCCAGTCGGTTATGGGTTTCTGGGCCACGCCGGACGCAACCGCCGCCTGTGCCACCGCCATGGCCTCCCAGACGAGCATGCGCGGGTCGAAGGGCTTTGGAATGATGTAGGTCGGGCCGAACTCGAGGGACTCGTTGCCGTAAGCCTTCAGAACCGAGTCGGGAACATCCTCTTTCGCCAGATCTGCCAAGGCATGAACCGCGGCGATCTTCATCTCGTCGTTGATCGCCGTGGCGCGGACATCCAGGGCGCCGCGGAAGATGAAGGGGAACCCGAGGACGTTATTCACCTGGTTCGGGAAATCGGAACGACCGGTTGCCATGATGAGGTCGTCGCGTACGCTCACGGCTTCGTCGTACATGATTTCCGGGTCCGGGTTGGCCATGGCGAAAACGATCGGCTTAGGGGCCATGCGTCTGATCATGGTCTTGTTCACCAGGCCGCCGGCCGACATACCCGCGAACACATCAGCTCCTTTCATGACTTCCGCCAGGGTCATGGGGCCGGAGCCGTTCGCCAGGCGTTCCTTGTATGGGTTCATGCCGACAGTGCGGCCTTTGTGCACGAGACCTTTGGTGTCAACCAGGTAGAGGTTCTCTTTCTTCACCCCAAGCTTGATGTATAGCTGCGCACAGGCAATACCGGCCGCTCCTGCTCCGGCGATGACCACCTTGACGTCATCGATTCGCTTGCCCTGGAGCTCGAGGGCGTTCAGGAGCGCGGCGCTGGAGATGATCGCCGTGCCGTGCTGATCGTCGTGGAAAACCGGGATGCTCATGATCTCCTTGAGCCGTTCCTCAATGTAGAAGCACTCCGGCGCCTTGATATCCTCGAGGTTGATGCCCCCGAAGGTGGGCTCGATCAGTTTTACCACGCGGATGATCTCATCCGGGTCGGTGCTGTCGATTTCTATGTCGAAGACGTCGATATCGGCGAACCGTTTGAAGAGGATCGCCTTGCCCTCCATGACCGGCTTGCCCGCGAGGGCGCCGATGTGACCGAGGCCGAGCACCGCGGTCCCGTTGGTTACCACCGCAACCAGGTTTCCCCTGGTCGTGTAGTCGAAGACCTTGTTGGGGTCCTTCCGGATCTCCACGCAGGGCTCGGCCACCCCCGGGGTGTAGGCGAGGGAGAGATCCCTCTGGGTCATACAGGGCTTGCTTGACTTGACTTCGATCTTGCCAGGACGATCCTGGCTGTGATAGGCGAGCGCGTCGATCTTGCGGATCATAGTTCTTGCTCCTTACGGTGCGTGCGAAAACCATAAAATTATAGCCGAACAGCACGTTTTCGTCCAGTATGCCGAGGACGCCGCTCCGCCACCAACCCAGGCCCGCGTATCTTGCGCGGCTAGCTGAAGTTCGGTTGAAGGAGCGGTCGATGGTGTTTGGGCAACAGCCTGTCAACTCAAGGCAAGGGAACCGAGACCGCATGAGGGTGCTTGGGGTTCATCACCCACGGGAGATTCGAGGGCGGAGGCTGATAACTCAACGCAGCAGCGTGTTGGAAACGAGCAGGCGATCCTCTTTGGAAAGATTGAGAAACCGAACCGCGACGCCATAGCGGTGATAAGGGCCGTCTCCGATTGGGCGCATGTCGAACCGCACAATCTCTGCGGCCACGACCATCACGTGGACTTTGGGTATTTCGATAATGAGCGACACCGGGCGGCTCAAATCCGGTAAGTCAGGGAGAAGGAGGAAAGCGCCCCCCAAGCTGAGGTTGATGATCCTCCCCTTTATATCGCTTCGCGCCGTGGAGACAATGGCGGGCAAGGTCACCTCGACTCGCTGGTACTGGCGGCGATTTTGTCTGGCGGTTTTCTTCGCGGCGCGCGTCGAAGAGGTGTCCGCGCTTCGTGCTCTAGGCGTAAGCTTCATTTTCCCCATGGTCGCTCCCATAGACGTTTCAGCGGGCTCGCCCTCGTGAGAAAAGCAAAACCGATGCCAGGCGGGAGATCGAATGTCACGAAACGGGCGCTGTGGAGCATTCCTGTGGATCTGACCCCGGCGGAAAGGCTCAAGCTTGCCGCGTCCAGCGCGACTATATGGGTTGGGAGAAAAATGGCCTTGGACCAGCAGGGGGGAGTGAGCTTCCTGCGGGACAGGCACTCGTTAACGCATGGACCTCAGACCCAAGACACCAGCCACAGCCGACTTGGCGGTCTCGTTCGTTCGTATATAATATCAGCACCCAGTCCAACGCTTTTCATCATCTTGGCTGGTTGTGCGACTGCGGGCTTGTGGCTGCCGGAGAGCAGCGGCGTCTCGTCCACTGCGAGTTGAGCGATAAGCGCGCTCGGCAGATGCCGCGGCTCGCTGATGACCTGTTGGCAGGCGTAGCGAAAGGTGTTTACCAATGCACGCACTGCAATACGTTGACCTAAATTCGGGGGCTCCTGTGCCTCTGCCGAACAGAGACGCAGGACTTGCATGGGTGTGAATAATGCACATCACCATGGGGCTGAGCACAACCGGGCTTTTGCCATAGGGGTTGTCCTGAACCTGGGCTTTGTTGCCGTCGAGGCGGCCTTCGGTGTTGTTGCTGGGTCGCTCGCACTGCTGGCCGATGCTGGACACAATCTCGGCGACGTCCTTGGTCTGCTGCTGGCCTGGGGAGCAACCTACTTGGCGAGATTGCGGCCGACCAGGCGGCGGACCTATGGCTGGCGCAGCTCAACGATCCTGGCGGCGTTAGTGAATGCTGCGATCCTCTTGGTCGCCGTCGGCGGCATCGCCTCGGAAGGCGTCAGGCGCTTGTACGAGCCTGCTCGCGTCGCCGGCAAGACGGTCATGCTGGTCGCGGCGGTGGGGATCGTCATCAATGCCGCGACGGCGCTGCTATTCAGGCCCAGGCGCAAACACGACGTGAACATTCGGGGCGCCTTCCTCCACCTGGCCGGGGACGCCGCGGTCTCGGCCGGTGTGGTTGTTGCCGGTGTTGGCATGCTCGCGACCGATTGGCAGTGGCTTGACCCCATCGTGAGCCTCATCATTGCGGTGGTCCTTCTCGTTGGCAGTTGGAGGCTCCTGAGGGATTCCATCAACCTGGCTCTCCATGCGGTACCGGAAGGCATCGACCCGGAGCAGGTGAGGCGTTACCTTTGCGGCCTACCGGGTGTCATGGCAGTCCACGACCTCCACATCTGGGCCATGAGCACGACAGAAACGGCATTGACCGTCCATCTTGTCAAGCCCAACCCTGAGGCCGATGATGCCGTGATTTCAAGAGCTACCGAGGAACTGCGCGAGTTGTTCGGAATCCAGCACACTACCATGCAATGGGAACGAGAGAATCACTCAGGTCCCTGTCCGAACTGCTGCGACGGCCTTGGATGAAACAAGGGGGAAAGAATCGCTCAATTCAAGAGCAAGTCGGATCGGTTTTGCCGTCTTCGCCGCGCTCTTTGGCTTCTTTCGCGGACTCGTGCTTGCCTGCGGCCTTCGGCAGCACCACCGTCACCTCTGTGCCCGTACCCGGCTTGGATTCGATCGCGATACTTCCGTTGAAGAAGTTCACCCTCTCCCGGATGCTGAAGAGGCCGAAACCACCCTCGAAACCGGGAGAACGGAGGTTCCTCACGTCGAATCCCTGACCGTTGTCCGCAACGACCGCCCGGATCGAGTCCTTCTCCTCGACGATCCGGATGCTCGCGTTCCGGGCCCGGCTGTGCTTGACGACGTTCTGGACCAGCTCCTTCACCACCTGGAAGAGCATCACCTTGAGATCCGGGTCGAGGGGCGCCAGGCTCCCATCGAACGAGCAGGCGAGAGCAAGGCCGTGTCGGGCCGTTACCTCGCCCGCCAGCGTCTCCACGGCCGAACGCAGCCCCATCTCGTAGAGCACGGGGCTGCTGATGTCCGTCATCAGTGCCCGCGTCTCCCGGATGGACTGTCCGATAAGCTCCTGGGCCTGCATGATGGACTGCCGGAAGTCGTCGTTGCACGGCAGATTCCGGAGTAGCTCCAGCCGCGTCCTGGCCGCGGCCAGCGCCTGCGCCACCTCGTCGTGGAGGACCACGGAGATTCTCTTGCGCTCCTGCTCCTCCGCCAGGACCAGCTCCGAGGCTAGCTTGCGGAGATCGTCGCGGCTCTTTTCGACATCCTCCATGAGCGCCCTCAGCTCCAATGTGCGTTCCCGGACCTTCTCCTCCAGTTGCTCATTGGCCTTCCGTAACGCTTCTTCACTCTCGCGCAGAGCCTCCTCGGCCGCCTTGCGCTCGGTGATGTCCTCGACGGCCGCCACCGTCCGCACCGGCTGGCCGGCCGAGTCGCGGAGCATGGCCGCATTCACGTTCACCCAGACCACCGTGCCGTCCTTGCGCACGTAGCGTTTCTCGCTGCGGTAATCCGGTGTCTCGCCGCGGACTGCGCGCTGGAACGTTTTCCAATCGCGCTGCCGGTCTTCAGGGTGCGTGATTTCGGGGAATCTTTTCCCGAGCAGCTCGTCGGCGGGGTAGCCGGTGATTGCGCAGTACTTTTCGTTCACGCGCAGCAAGCACCCGGTGCGCGGGTCGGACTGCACCATGCCCACGGCGGCCAGCTCGAACATGGCGCGGAACTGCTCCTCGCGTTCCCGCAGCGCCTCCTCGGCCTGCTTATGCTCGGTGATGTCGCGAATGAAGACAATAAACCACCCTTTGGAAACCAGAAACGTGGTGCTTATTTCCACGTCAAAAAGCCGTCCGTCCTTGGTTCGGTGCCGGGTTTCAAAACGATCGGATCCGCTCTCGATGATCTTGCGCATGTGATCCACTGTTTCATCTGCCTTTTCTACGGCTTCAAGATCGGGGACGCATAGCCTCAGTAATTCTTCCCGGGTGTATCCGCTCATCCGGCAATAGGCTTCGTTCACGTCTAACAGTCTGGCTTTGTCATCGACCAGCCAGAATCCATCAGAGGTAGTAGCCACTATCGTAGAGTATTGTTCAGCTTGAGTGTGGAGAGTCTCCTCCAGCCGCTTGCGCTCGGTGATGTCATGGACCATCCCGACCGAGCGGACGATCCGGCCGGTGGCATCGCGGAGGTGCTGGCAGCGCTCGTGGACGAGGCGGACCTCGCCGCTCCATTTGCGGACGACCCGGTGTTCGATCTCATAGCTATCCCGGTTCTCCCGCAGCGAGCCGGAATAGGCGGCATCCACCGCGGCGCGATCGTCCGGGTGCACGGCTTCGAGGAAGGCCTGATACGTCGCGCCAAACGCCTGCGGCTCCAGGCCGAAGATGCGGTACACCTCATCCGACCAGGTCAGGCGGTTATTCACCAGGTCCAGTTCCCAACTGCCGAGATGGGCAATCTCTTGTGCCCGGTTCAACCGCTGCTCGCTCTCGCGCAGCGCCGCCTCGGCTCGCTTACGCGCGGCAATTTCCCAGGCTACATCGGCCAGGTAAGAGACGAGTTCAACGTCTTTTTCCGTATACTCCGACTGTTTGTTGCCGACGCCGAGGATTGCCACAATGCGGCCGCCTCGCAGGATAGGGACCACCAATTCGCGGGTGACTTGGGCATGGCCCTCGGGCATCCCTTTGCGGTGGGGCAGGGAAGTATAATCGTTGTGGATAACAGGGCGCCGTTGATGGATACAATCTACCCAAACACCCGCATCGCTAATACTGTAATGCGACCCTTTCGCCTGCGCAGTGCAAAACTCCTGGACAGTGCGAGTGGACCAGGCCTGAAGCGAAAGGGTCTGTTGATCATCTTCAACGAAATGATAAAAACCGATCGGACTCTCGGTGATTTCGCCAACTTCATCCAGCGTCTTTTGCAGTATTTCCTCCAGCGAATCGGTGGCAGCGAACTCCATAAGTCGCATCCGGACGTGGAGCAAATTTTCGGCCTGCTTGCGCTCGGTGATGTCTCTGACGCTCACCACCGCCAGCAGCGGCTGTCCTTGCGCGTCGCGGACGAGGGCGCCGCCGTAGCTGAAGATACGCCGCCAATCGCCGTTGAGGCGCCGGATACGTATTTTCAGGTCGCGCAGGTTCTCGCCACGCAGGATGCGGGGTAGCGGCCATTGCTCCACCGGCAGCACGGCACCTTCCATCGTCGCGAGCTCGAAGATGTCGGCAAACTCGGGCAACCGGCGCCGACATTCCTCCAGGCTGGCGAATCCGTGCATCTGTAAGGCGGCACGGTTCCAGTGGAACAATTGCCCGTCGAGGCTGGCGACGACCAGACCTTCGGTGAGGTTTTCGAGAATCGTCTGAAGCTGCGCTTCGCTGTGGCGCAGCGCCTGGTCGGTCTCCTTGAGGTCAGTGACGTCCACGAGGGTGATAACCACGCCTTCGATACGGTCGTCCTGGGTACGATAGGGAGTGATGTGGCGGATGTACCACCGGCCGTCTTCGGCCTGCACCTCGTTGGCGAGGGGGGTCAGGTCCACCAGGACCCGGGCCGCGTCATCCAGCAGCGCCTCGTCGCGGAACCGGCGAAGGACGTCCGCAACGGGCCGGCCCACATCCGAGGGGATCAGGCTGAGGAGGCGCGTGATGGCCGGAGTGTAGCGCTTGACCTTGAGATCCTTGTCCAGGAACACGGTGGCGATGTTCGTGCTGGACAAGAAGTTCACCACGTCGTTCTTCGTGCTTTCCAGTTCGTCCACCTTCTCCTGAAGGCGGGCGTTGATGGTGTTCAGTTCCTCGTTGAGGGACTGGAGCTCCTCCTTCGAAGTCTCCAGCTCCTCGTTGGCGGATTGCAGTTCTTCGTTGGCGGCCTTGAGCTGGTCGTTCGATCTCTCCAGTTGCTCGATGGTGCTCTGAAGCTCCTCGCGGGTGACCTTCAGTTCGTCCTCCAACTGCTGGACGTCGCTCTCCCCCGCGGCACGCCGGCGCGACTTCGCGGCCGAGACGCGGTGGTCCTCGAAAGTGATCAGGAGCAGGCCGTCGGCCTCCCTGGGATACCGCAGCGGACTGACGGTGGCTTTGACAGGCACGGACTTCTCGCCCCGCCGGACTCGGGCAGTGACGGAGACGGACCTGCTGACCTCAAGGCACTTGCTGACGGCCCCCCGCAGGCGGGCCCGAAGGCCTTCCCGGGCCATGTCCACGACCCGCGTCGTTAGCTCTCCCGGCGGGAAGGTCAGATAATCCTCGACCGCGCCGTGCACGTAGAGCACATGGAGCTTGCGGTCAATGATGACGGAGGCGGGAGCAAATCGCTCCAGCAGCACTTGCTGGGCCGTCAACGCGAGCCCCATCCTGGGCGGAGACGCCGCGACGGGGAGCTTGCTCGGCGCCGATGGGAGCTGGCCGGTTGGGCGTACGGGAATCTCGACGCCGACGGGACGGCCGACGCCGATGCGGCGATAGACCCGCCATTTCTTCACGACCGGCTCGAAAAAGTCCTCCCGGTCGCCAACGGTTTCGGCGGCGCCCAGAAAGAGAAAACCGCCTTCGCGCAACGCGAAATGAAACAGGGCGATGATCTTCCTCTGCACCTGCTGATCCAGATAGATCAGAAGGTTCCGGCAACTGATCAGGTCCACCCTAGAGAAGGGGGGGTCGGCCGTGATGTTCTGGGGGGCGAAGACGACCCGTTCGCGGACCTTCTTGATGATCTGGTAGCGACCGTCCCTCCGCGCGAAGAACCGCTTCAGCCGCTCGGCTGAGACGTTCTCTCGGATCTCTTCCTCCGAATAGCTGCCGCTCCGAGCGGTTGCCAGCGCGGACGGGTCAGAGTCGGTGGCGAACATCTGGATGCCCACCTGCTTGCCGGACCTCTCCACCTGCTCGGCCAGCAGCATGGCCAGGGTATACGCCTCCTGGCCTGTCGAGCAGCCTGGAACCCAGACCCGAATCTCCGATCCCGGCCGGGCGTTCTCCACGAGGGCGACGATGACCTTCTCCTCCAGGATCTCCCAGGCCCGCGGCTGGCGGAAGAACTCGGTCACGCCGATGAGGAGGTCCTTTTGCAGCAGGCCGACCTCGTCGGGGTGGTCGTGGAGAAACCGGCCATAGTCGGCGAAGTGCGCGACCTTGGCGAACGTCATCCTCCGGCGAATCCTCCGTACGAGGGTGCCGGGCTTGTAGCACCGAAAGTCGTACCCGACCTTGGCGCGCAGGATGTCCAGGACGGCGCGCAGGTTGGCGTCAAACTCCGGAGACTCCGTCGGCTCGTTGCGCGTGGCCTCGGCCACCTGCTTCGCCAGCGCGACAATCGCTTCGAGCATCTCCTCGGCCGAGAGGACCGCGTCGACCACGCCGGCGTCGATGGCGCTTTGCGGCATCTCGGGGTACTCTGCGCTGCCGGGGTCTTGCACGAGGGTCCTTCCGCCCGCGGCCCTGATCTCCGAGAGGCCGACGGTGCCGTCCCGACCGGTGCCGGAGAGCACGATGCCGCAGGCGCGTTGTCGCTGGTCGGCGGCCAGGGCGCAGAAGAAATGGTCAATCGGCAGGCGCAGGCCGTGGCATTGCACCGGCTCGGGAAGGCTCAGTCTGCTCCCGGTGATGTTGAGGAACTTACCCGGCGGCATGACATGGATGCGGTCCGCCAAGACCGGCATCCCGTCCCTTGCTTCCACCACGGCGAGAGCTGTCTGATCCCCCAAGAGTTCAGCGATCCGGCTCCTGTGCGATGGTTGCAGGTGCTGGATGAGCACAAAGGCCACGCGGTGCCCGAGGGGCATCTTGGCGAAGAGCTGTTGCAACGACTTCAACCCGCCTGCCGAGGCCCCGATGCCTACTACGATCACCGGGCACTCGCTCTCGGGTGTCCGGTCGCCGCTGCCTGCTGCGTCGTCCTTCGGCGCCTTCCGTTTCTTACGGTCTTTGCTCATGTTACTCTCCAGAACGCCCCAGTGTACGGTTCCAAACGGAGGATCAAGACCAGAGGACTTTTCCCCTGGAAATCAGGGGTTTGCAGTAGAGACGGGCGCGGTCCCGGTGCCTGGCTTTCCGAGAGCGTCTCCATGCGCGTATCCGACCGTGGTCTCGGCTGCTGGGCCCGACAGGAGTACACTTATCCGGTCATCTCAAACTCTCGGACGATTCACACGTTGACTGGCGCCCCCGGCTGCGGAAAATAGCATAGGGTCGATTTTGTCGCCCGACATCATACTATTACCATAGGATTTTTCCTTCGAGAATATAATTCTCGTGATTCAGATAGCTTTCCCGTGATGTGACTGACGCGGAACTCATACTTCCTCTTCCCGCGGACGACCTTTTCTTAGATGAGAAAGGGGCTTCCAGGCAATCTCTTTCCCTTCCGGTCCTGCTGCGCAGCTTCGGCGCCCGTGACAGCCGACACTCCCCTTCCTTGGACATGGCTGGAAAACCGAGGAGTCCGGCAGCGCACCTGTCCATTGAAAATCAGGAATTTTTTTTCTCGCCACCCGCCTGTTTTTTCGGTATAGGTTATGCAACACTAACTTCACAAGTAGAATCATCCGCAACAGGCGAATCCCCGGATCAGGCTGCCGGGAGCTTCGACGAAAAAGAGGGGGACAGAGGTGATGAGGATGGAGCCGGCGAGGCCCACGAAGTATCGCAAAGGAAAAGAATGAAAATCAGGGTAATGGTCGTTGACGATCATAAGATGTTCAGGGAAGGGCTCCGGGCACTGATAAGTGGTGAACCAGACATGGAGGTTGTGGGAGAGGCGGCCGACGGCAGGGAGGCGATCGAGATGGCGCGTAAACTCGCCCCCGACGTCGTCGTCATGGATATGAAGATGCCGGTCATGAGCGGCATCGATGCAACGCGAAATCTAGTTAAGGAAATGCCGGGGATGAGGGTGCTCGTCCTCTCCATGTATTCCAGCGATCACCTTTCCGAAAGCGTCCTGGAAGCCGGTGCCTCCGGATATGTTCTGAAGGGCTGCGACTTCGAGGAACTGGCAGCGGCTATCCGATGCGTATGCCAGGATTCCAGACCTCTGAGCGCGAAAATCCACTAACCACCTACCCGGATGAGTGATTCCGAGTCATTTCGAAGTCTGACCGTTCGATGATCTCTAGCGGTCTTCTCTCCAGGGACCGCCGTCATCCGGGCCGTTTCCTTTCCTGCCGCGTTCTCGTTGGAGATGAGGCCAACGAGAAAGAACGCCCCTTATCCGTCGAGTCGCTCTTTCGCCGCTTCGTCAGAGAGATGGAATGGTGCCTGGGGCGGGAGTCGAACCCGCACACCGCTTAGCGGTAAGGGATTTTAAGTCCCTTATGTCTACCAGTTCCATCACCCAGGCACGGGATGGAGGAGATGCCGCGGACGCCAATGGATATTTCGGTCGGCGCGGAAATCTGTGGACGGACTGTATACTACGGCCAACGGCTTGTAAAGGGAAGGCAAGAGTCCCGAAGATCTTACGAGAGGAAGTCTCTAAGGAAGGAGAGGGCAGGCTCAGACCGTTTAGCTTGCAGGCCTAACCTTGGCTCGCGGGCGCTCGATGGAGGTGATGACCTTGCCGTGCTTGAAGATGCTCACCGTGCCCGTTGATTCCGATATGGTGATAGCAGTCGCCTTGGTCACCTCCGTGATGGCAGCGGCAGAGGCGTGTCGTGCGCCCCAGCCGCGGGGGAAATCCTCATGTTGGGTCGCCACGTTCAAATGGCGGCCGGCGGCAAGAACCACGCCGTCCTCCCGGATGAGAAAGGCCCCGTCGATGGAGGAAAGCTCTTTCACTGTCTCCCTGGCCTCGGCGTTGAAGATGGATCTTTTCTCTTCGGGATGTCCCTCGAAGGGGTTGTAGATGAGCTGCCTGGAGAGCGGCATCACGTGCTCGGTGTCGCCGAGAACGAAGATCGCTCCCACGGGTCTCCCCTCCCGGCCCTCGTTGGCGAGCTCTATGGCCAGGGAGAGGAGGGCCTCGAAGATGGGGGCTGGGAGGTCCGTTGCGAAATCCGACGTCTTGCTTGGAGTGAACAGCTCAAACTCCTCGCCAACCTGAAATACCATAATGGTGTCAATATTTCGGGTTTCTCTCGGACCGGTGAGGCAGACGAGAACGTCGCCGACGTTGATGAGACCCTCGGCAAGGGCGGTGAGCATCGCAATCTTCAAACGCCCCACCCGATCGAGCTCGATCCTTGGTGCTCGCAATACGGTAGTATTCTGAAAAGTGGAACACTCGTCCCCTTTGCTTTCCTTAACCACCAAGATCGATCGGACCGTGCCCTCGAGACTCTCGAGGGGGCCGAGCTCACCGGCGCACTCGCCGGAGACGAGAAGCGCTGTGGCCTGAATCTTCAAAGCCAGCTCTATGGCCATGCTCAGCATGGGGGAGGTGATATTCAACACGATGCCGCCCTTCCTTGCTGAAGCCCTGAAACTTAAGAAATCTCAGAGCCTAGCCCTTGGGTTATCTATTGAAATAAGCACACGGCAAGGCCGCCGCGAGCCCACGAATTAGTGGCGAACAGGTCCACGTACTACATCCAAACCTAAAGGGAACCGCCGGCTCTGTCAAGACGGAAGAGGACTCATCCCGCCGACAGGTGACGCATCCCTGACGAGGAAGCGGTGCTCGTTCAAGCGAGAGGAGGGGATGCCGTGCTCAGTCCCAACTGCGATGTCTGGCTTCTGAGCGTGACTCGTTGTTACAATATATAACCGGCGCGAGACTAGGCAGGAGAGTTGAAACCGACATGTCCCTCGAAACCTTGAGACTCGCCGAAGGCGATCTCGACTTTCTCGTCGCGGCTGCGGCCCCGAACGTGAGAGATAAGGCCAGACTCAAGCACCTCATCGAGACAGATGAGGATTTCTGCCAGGCCTTCATCGGTGACGAAAGAACCTTCCGCAAGATCATGGCCGACGAAGAGGTGTTCTTGAAGATCTCGCCGCGGCTCTACTTCGAGATCCTTTTGCGGAAGGCGCGGAGGGAGCTCGAGGGCGCCACTCACACCATCGAGCGAGTGGGCACCCAGAAGGTTGCCGTCTTCGACACGAAAGAAGTGGTCGATCTTCTGTCAAGACACGAGGTGATCCTTTATCTTGCGGACATGCTCTCCTCCTTCACCAAGGTGGAGAGTTACACGGTTTCCTATCGAGTCCGGGAAGGACTGTGGCGGAGGATCAGATTCAACGACCTGGATATGGACAGTCTCATTGGGTTCTGCGAATCGGTAGAGGAGGAGCACCGGCTCGGCTTCTTCAAACGGATCGCCGATATCTGTCTCTTCATCCTCGGGCTTTTTCCCGAGTACGTGGATTACACTTTTCGCTATCCGTCCTCCGGCGAACGGAGGCCCAGAATCATCGGTTCGGCTCGGAGAAGTGTCGAGGGCTATGAGGAGGAGGGGAGAAAGTTCTACCGACTGGCGGCAGAGCATCCGGCTGCGAAGGAGTTTGCCTTGCGGGAGGTATTCAGCCTTCTCCAGGGGAGGTTCCACGTTGCCCGGAAACCCCTCGGCTTCATCGCGAAACACTACCTTCACTCTAAAAGACACCACCTCTTTCGCCTTGCGGGTAAATGAGGTGAGTTCGCGCTGAGAGTAGGAAATATGTTGATCCTCTCAAGGCGGGGCGGGTTGAGGTCTGTCGGGGCCCTTGGAGGTTGGAGGCAAGTCCCTTCGTCAAAACTCGCCTCTGGGGCGCGCGGACTCATCGAGTCACTGACTGTGAGTCTGCGAGGATGTTTCTCCCTGTCCGCGCGCCTTCAGGATCTGCTCCAGGGTGTCACGGTAGGGGCCGTCCTCGCCCGGGGGCGCGAGAGCGACCGCCCGACGCGCCAGAGCGTCCGCCTCTTCAAGCTTGATTCCCTGCGTGTAGTAGAGCCAGGCCAGATTGTTGTAGGGTCGGGGATTCTCGGGCAGTTCCCTGATTGCGCGCCGATACTCTTCTTCCGCTGCGGCATAGTTTTCCTGGAGAAAGAAGACGTTCCCGAGGAAGAGATGTGCCAGCGGCAAGCTCCGCGAGGCGGCCTTGTACTCGGCCGCGGCGAGATCATATTCAGCCTTGCTTTCGTAGGCCATGCCGAGCTTCAGGTGCTCTTCCGGTGAGAGCGGGTCGCCGAGCACGACGATGTGCGGCAGGGAGCAACCGCAAAGAAAGGCGAGGAGAGCCGCCACGGTGAAGAGAGTCCGCTGCATGTGAGCTATCCGCTCTTTCCTGGCTCTCTCGCTTCGATGCGAAGGGTCCAGCACTTGGCCCTTTCCCAGGTGGGGAGGAAGTCGTTCCACAAGATGAGGATCTCGCGAGATGTGCCCGAGTTGGCGACGATGCCGTCCGGGCCATAGCCCACCACCACCATGTAGTGATTCTTACTGATAGCGGCGAAACCGAAGTCCACCATGACGATGAGGGGGATCCCCTCATCCACGGCCCGCACGATGTCATCGACGCTGCCGTTGGACCACTCGGCCGAGAGGCCCTGCTCCCGAGCGTAGAGAACCATGTCCAGGGTGACCGTGGCGTGGATGTTCGGCCGGAAGATGGCCCTTGCCACCGCTTCCGGCGTCACGCTCTTGCCGTAGTAGCTGAGGACCCCGGCAAGGGAGGCAGGGCCGCACTGATAGTCGAGCTGGGCGAAGAAGGGAACATGATCGAGCCGCGCTGCGCCGGGAGGAGGCGAGAAGGGAGGGAGTCCGGTCGTGACGCAAGAAGCCAAGACGAGGAGCGCCGGAACAACCAGTCCGCGCGCCGCCGCCGAGAGATCTCGGAGGAGCGCTTCAGGCCGCCAGCGCCCTCGGTTTTTTGAAGTTCTCAAGGGCACCCCAGTGCTTCGCGTCATCCGTGGAGGTATCCAAACGGGCAAGTCCCCGCCTCACAGCATTCCCTCTGGTGCAGGCCGGGTCAGGAAACGACGATCTTCTTGTCCATCAATTTGAGAATGATTATGACCAAAATGATGATGACCAGAAGCGCGATTATCACCCCGAGGCCATCCCCGCCGACGGTGAGGGAGTCGAGCTGGGTTGCGAAACTGTGGATCTCGGTGTCGGAAAGGCGGTCAAGGCGGGCCTTGATCTCCTCGTCATTATAACCTAAGGCCTGGAGCCGCTCCTTCACCATCTTGTGCTCCAGGACCCTCTGGACCGTGGCCAGATCCCTCTCCCTGGTCAGGGAGTCGGCCGACTCATCGGAGCCGATGAAGCTGGCCTCCACCCGGGGCACGAGGCTGAAAAGTCCCATGATGAGCACAAGAAGGGTAGCAATTCGTCGCAACAAGGTCGCTGTCATAAAAAGCCGCATGATGAATCCTCCCCCTGTTCCTAAAGGTGCTGATCTCCAAGACGACAAGGCCCGCGTCTTGCAAGGACTACTCCCCGGGATGAGGTACGCCCAGGGTAACGATTACATAGCGATTTGGATGCATGGTGTCAAGCGTCTCGCGTTCGTGGGGTGGAGATACGCGGCCAGCGGAATGTCTTTCGTGCCCGACCAAAGAGGTGCCGAAGGGTTCCCTTTCATGCCCCCGAGGCCGGGGAGTTCCTCTATCGCTTTTTTGATTTGCAGGATGTGCAAAGGAAGTGATAGAAAATCTCACGACGAAACCATTTCAGCGACCACTGCCGCCCAGGGGACTCATCACTCGGAGGAAGAGCCGTGGATCGGGCGGCGGTCTGCAACGGACTCCGAGGGAGGATCGCTGAAACCGAGCGAGCAGGGAAGGTTCATTCCTCGATCCGATTACGGTGCGATGGGTGTTCATGACACAAAGTCTTTGGGTGTGAAGCGCAGCGGCTTCGCTTCCCAGGTAAGGCTGCTTGAATGGCTAGTGCGGAAAGGCGGCGCACTGATCGGTGTTGCCTTCTGCGCCGCCGCCTTCCTGTTTCTGGTGTCGGGGATATTTTTCGGGTACTGCTTCTTGGGTGCCGAGAACCGTCTTCTTTTCATGTTCCCGGGGATGGCGGCGAAGGCCGCCCTCGAAGAGATTGCTGCCAGGCCCCAGCAGTACGAAGGTCGTTGGGTAAGAGTTCGCGGCGAGTTGCGGAATCCGGGGAGGTTCGGGGCTATTCTTGTGCCTGCCGGCAGCCCCGGCCGCGGCAAGGCCCGGAGCGGAGAGAACGGCTCCGAGGAAAAGTCGAGCCGGCGCATCTGGAGACTCCACCCCTCCGTCGATGAAGCCAACGAGCAACTCCCGCCGCACTCCCTGGAACTCCGTCACCTGTCGGCCGGGATGTCGAAAACGGTCTCCTTTTACGAGGAGGGCATGGTCGAGGTGGCGGGGAGGTATGGGGGATGCGGGGCGCCGGGCCAGGGCAAGCCTTGTCTGGCGGTGGCGGTGATGGTCGAGCCGAGACAGTTCCTGTTCTTCGTCCCGATCCTCATCTATACTGTAATTTCAGTGGCATTGATTGCGGCGTTTTTGCCGCTCTACCTCGTGGGAAGAGATATCCGGAGGTCGTTCAGACGCCCTTAGGCGAACGGCGAGAGGCGTTGCCGATCGGGAGCGGGGTGTCTCTCTGCACAAGCCTTCCTCAGGCTGATCGGTCCGGTGGGAATGGCGCGGCTCACCGCGCTCCGGGTTGACGCCATAAGGGACTCAAAGGCTCCAAGGAGGACCAAAGTGGGCGAGCGCGTGGTGTTCCTGGCTGGCATGGGGATATTCAAGGACTTCTCGCCGACGGAGATCGAGAAGATCGCCGCCATTTGCAGGCCGGTTAGTTTCCGTGAAGGGCAGGTGATGGTCGAAGAGGGCGCCCGTGGACGAGACCTTTTTCTCATCAAGCGAGGCCGGGTGAGCATCACCCTGAGCAAGTCCCCAGGGCGATACGACCTCGGCACCATCACGAAATGCGAGCCCGGTCAGGTGGTGGGCGAGCTATCCTTCATCGATGGGGCCAGGCGGTCCACCTGGGTGATCGCCCTGGACACCGTGGAGGCGCTTCAGATCACCTGGGCCGATTTCAGCCGGCTGGTCGAGGAGGATCTCAGGATCGGCTACCAGTTCTACCGCAACGTGGCGCTGCTCATAACGGAACGCCTCCGGGACACGACCATGTTTTGCAGCAATCTCATGGGGATCAGATGATACGGGATTCCTCGACCATCGATTACTCGGCCCTGGACCGGCCCGAGATCCTCCGCGGCGTGTTTCATCCGCGAGCGGAATGGTCGGCGGGGACGGCCGCGACACCGACTCGAGATGTGTTGATTCCGGTCGCTGAGGACGTGGTCATCGGCGGCCGCTTTCATATGACCGAGCCGACGGCGGCGAATGTGCTCTTCTTCCACGGCAACGGCGAGATCGTCGCCGACTACGACGACATCGCAGCCCTGTACCGTCGCCTGGGCATCAATTTCCTGCCGGTGGATTACCGGGGCTACGGCCGTTCCACAGGGAACCCAACCGTAACCTCCATGATGCGGGACGCCCACCTGATCTATGCCTTTGTCCGCACGTGGCTCAAGGAAAACGCCTTCGGGGGTCCCCTGATCGTCATGGGGAGGTCGCTCGGAAGTGCATCGGCCCTGGAGTTGGCAGCGAACTACGGGGAGGAGCTTGAAGGGCTCATCATCGAGAGCGGCTTTGCCCTTGCTCTGCCCCTGTTGAAGCTTCTGGGCGTTCAGGCCTGGGCCCTGGAC
>Ga0187776_10000146_pt1 | contig 34226 bp, 30 predicted proteins | sample 0216_BV02_MP12_2_FD_132426 | JGI IMG/M metagenome (GOLD analysis project Ga0187776, IMG submission 132426) | Tropical peat soil microbial communities from peatlands in Department of Meta, Colombia - 0216_BV02_MP12_20_MG | ecosystem: Environmental > Terrestrial > Soil > Wetlands > Peat | place...
CAGGTCGCAAGTAGGACGAAGCTCCATCGGAAAGGCCACAGGAAGAACCCACCCGAAAGCCTCGACCGACAGAGCAGACGAAAACGACACTGACTCTCCGAAGGTCACGAGAAGGCCCCGCAAGGGGCCTTCTCCTTTCTACGAGCCGCTGCGCACGGTATAAGCAGGGCAGATGCGCGCCGCTCGCGACGCCTGGAGCCAGGCCCGTGGCCTTCTCGCCGGCCGGATTGCCATCGTGGTCCTCGTCGTGCTCGCCGTCGCGAGCGCGGGCACCGGCGCCGCCTACGCCTACGACCGCAGCCATAACGACGTGATCGCAAACGGCGTGAGAGTCGACACGATCGACCTCGGCGGGCTCTCGGAAACGCAGGCGCGCGCCAAGCTCGAGCGCGGCCTCGCGCCGCTGCGTCGACCTCTCGTGCTGCGCTACCGCGGCGGGCAGTTCGTGCTGAGGCCGCAGTCGGTGGACTACTCGCTCCAGATCGACGCGACGGTGCAGCGCGCGCTTGCAGTCAGCCGGCGCTCCTGGTTCGTGCCGCGGGCCTGGCGCGACCTGACCGGCGGCAAGGTGCAGACGAGCCTGCGACCCGTGGTCGGCTACTCGGGCCAGGGGGTCGCGCGCGCGGTCCGCAAGCTTCAGCGCCGGATCAACGGCCCACCGCTGAACGCCAGGATCGTCCCGAGCGCACACGGCGTCACGCTCTACCGGAGCCATCCCGGGAGGACGGTCGCGACCGGCCCGCTCTGGCACGCGATCGAGCGCCGGCTCTCGACCCCGGCCGCCTCGCGCACGCTCAGGGTGCCGGTCGTCCTGAAGGCGCCGTGGCGAAGCGCGAGCCAGCTCCGGAAGCGGTACCCGTCGTTCATCACGATCGACCGCGGCGCCTTCAAGCTCCACCTCTTCAAGCACCTGCGTCTCGTCCGCACCTATCCGATCGCGGTCGGGCAGGCCGGGCTGGAGACCCCGGCCGGGCTGTACCACATCCAGGACAAGTCGGTGAACCCGTCCTGGCAGGTGCCGCTCAGCGCCTGGGCGGGCTCGCTCGCCGGCCGGCTCATCCCGCCCGGCCCCGACGACCCCATCAAGGCGCGCTGGATGGGGCTCTTCAACGGCGCCGGGATTCACGGCACCGACGAGACGTGGTCGATCGGGCACGCCGTCTCGCACGGGTGCGTCCGGATGCTGATCCCGGACGTGACCGAGCTCTACGATCGCGTGGCCGTCGGGACCCCCGTGTACATCGGCGACTGACCGGCCGTTCGCCGCAGATAGCCTCTCGGTGTGGCGACCAAATCGCCGCTCTCGCCGCTCACCCGCTCCACCAGCCAGCCGCGCCGCCGGCGTCGCCGCCGGCGCGGTCGGTGGATCTTCCTCGGAGTCGTCGTCGTCGCGGTCCTGGCGCTCGGCGCCGCCGTGCGGGAGTGGTCAGGTGCCTCGCTGACGGCGGATGCGACGGCGCTCGCACGCGTCCAGGTGCAGCCGTTCGGGGGAACGCTCGTGAGCGTGCAGGCGTTCGGGCCCGACGGGCGGATGATTCCGCTGACGGTGCAGGGCGGACGCCTGACGCCGCGAACGCTGCTGACGCCGGGCGAGGCCGTCTCGGTGGTCGTCGTCGTCCGCCGGCCGGGCTGGCTCGGGTGGGCGCTCGGCAAAGAGCACCGCGAGCGGTTGTCGCTGCGTGCCCCGGTCGCAAGCCTCGGCGAGCGCTGGCTGACGGTCCGTCCCGGCGAGGCCGTGCGGGTGACCTTCGACCAACCCGTGAGCGCGGTCGCCTACGGAAATCTGAGGAGGCGCAGGCTGAACGGGCCCGTGCTCACGCTCCGGCACCGAGCCGCCGCAGGCACGGTTGCGGTCGCGGCGGCGGCGCGTTCCTGGGAACGGCTGGGCACACCGGTCGCGGTGAGCTGGTTCCCGCCGGCAGGCTTGCCGGTGGCGGTGAGCGACCCGGCGCCGGGCGCAGGGGTGGTTCCGGCCGATCCGATCCGGCTGACCTTCTCGACGACGGTCGACCAGGCGCTCGGCGGAGCGCTGCCGAGGATCAGGCCGCGCACGAGCGGGCGCTGGCGCCGGCTCGACAGCCATACGCTGCTCTTCGTGCCCTCGGGTCTCGGCGCGCCCTTCGCCACCACGCTGCGAGTCGAGCTGCCGCGCCGGGTGGCCGTCGCTAGCCGGTCGGGGCGCAGCCTGCGGACGGCTCGGAGCATCGCCTGGACGGTGCCGCCGGGCTCGCTCCTGCGCCTGCAGCAGCTCCTGGCGCAGGCCGGTTACCTGCCGCTCGAGTGGACGCCGGCCGGCGCTCCGGTCGGGCGCACCGCACCGGCGCAGGTGCTAGCCGCGATCAACCCGCCCAGGGGCCGTTTCACCTGGCGCTTTCCGAACATCCCCCCGGAGCTTCGGGCGCTGTGGAGCGAGGGCAGCCCGAACCAGATCACGCGCGGGGCCGTGATGATGTTCCAGGACACGCACCGGTTGACCGTCGACGCGCTTCCGGGAAGGCAGGTCTGGCACGCGCTGCTCACCGACGCGATCGCCGGCAGGCGCCGCACCGCCGGCTACAGCTACGTCTACGTGCACAGCAGCGTGCCCCAGTCGCTCACCCTGTGGCACGACGGCCAGGTCGTCCTCAGCTCGCCGGGGAACACCGGCGTACCCGCCGCGCCGACGAAGCTGGGCACGTTCGCCGTCTTCGAGCACATCCCGGTCGGGACGATGAGCGGGACGAATCCGGACGGCTCGCACTACAACGACCCCGGCATCCGCTACATCAGCTACTTCAACGGCGGGGACGCCATCCACGCCTTCAACCGCGCGTCGTTCGGGACACCTCAGAGCCTCGGCTGCGTCGAGCTCCCGCTGGCCGCCGCGGCGAAGGTCTGGCCCTACACGCCGATCGGCACGCTCGTCACGGTCGAGAAGTAGCCCGCGTGCGGGCCGCGGCCGAATAGGAGTCGGCGGCGACAGGCTCCGAATGCTCGACACCCGCCGCCGCGTAGGCGTCGTCCTCGTCGAGCGTCTCGTGCTCCAGGAGCGCAGTGGCGAGCGAGTCGAGCTTCGCGCGGTTGTCGTGTAGCAGCGCGAGCACCTCCTTGTGCGAGGACTCGACGATCCGGCGGACCTCGTCGTCCACGATCTTCTGCGTCTCCTGCGAGACCTCGGCCGCGCCGGGCAGGAACGGCCCCGAGCCGTCCCGCGGGAGCACGGCGACCGGGCCGATCGCGGAGCTCATCCCCCAGCGGCCGACCATCTGGCGCGCGATCTCGGTCAGCTGCTCGATGTCGGACTCGGCGCCGGTGCTCGTCTCGCCGAAGACGACCTCCTCGGCGGCGCGGCCGCCCAGCGCGACCTTGATCCTCGCCATCACCTCCGGCTCGCTGTAGTTGAACCGGTCGCTCTCCGGCGCCGCGAAGGTGACGCCCAGCGCCATGCCGCGCGGGATGATCGAGACCTTCCGCACCGGGTCGGCGCCCTCGGTGAGCATGCCGACGATCGCGTGGCCGCCCTCGTGGTAGGCCGTGCGGCGGCGGTCCTCGAGGCTCATCATCACCTGCCGCTCGGCGCCGAGGATGATCCGCTCGAGCGCGTCGGTGAAGTCGGCCTCCTCGACCACCTTGTGGCTGCGGCGGGCGGCCAGCAGCGTCGCCTCGTTGACGAGGTTCGCAAGGTCGGCGCCGACCATCCCGGGCGTCGTCGACGCAATCCGGCCGAGGTCCACGTCAGGCCCCAGCGGGACGCTGCGCGTGTGCACCTTCAGGATCGCCTCGCGGCCCGCGCGGTCGGGCGGGCTCACGGTCACGCGGCGGTCGAAGCGGCCCGGGCGGAGCAGCGCCGCGTCGAGCACGTCGGGCCGGTTGGTCGCGCCGATCACGATCACGTTCGTGGACGAGTCGAAGCCGTCCATCTCGGTCAGGATCTGGTTCAGCGTCTGCTCGCGCTCGTCGTTGCCGCCGCTGAACCCGGCCACGCCGGAGGTGCGCGAGCGGCCGATCGCGTCGAGCTCGTCGATGAAGACGATCGCGGGGGCGTCCGCCTTTGCCTGCGCGAACAGATCGCGGACGCGCGAGGCGCCGACACCGACGATCGCCTCGACGAACTCGGACGCGGCGATCGAGTAGAAGGGGGCGTTCGCCTCGCCGGCGACCGCCCGCGCGAGCAGCGTCTTGCCCGTGCCGGGCGGGCCCGAGAGCAGGACCCCGTGCGGGATTCGCCCTCCGAGCTGCCGGTACTTCTCCGGATGGCGCAGGAAGTCGACCACCTCGCTCAGCTCCGCCTTGGCCTCGTCGATTCCGGCGACGTCGGCGAAGGTGACGCGGTCGCCCGACGGCTGGTAGCGACGGGCGCGCGAGCGGCCGAAAGAGCCGAGCGCGTTCTGCACGTTGCCCGCGCGCCGGACCAGGAAGAAGAGCAGCAGCACGAACAGGATCGTCGGTCCGAAGCCGAGCAGCAGGTTCTCCCACCAGGGCGCGCCGGTCTGGAGGGGCTTCGCGTTGACCACCACCTTGTTGTCCTGCAGGAGGCGGGAGAGCGCGTTGTTGTTCGCGAACTCCGGGATCTCGGTGCGGAAGCGCAGCGTCGGCTTCGACCCGCCATAGCGCTCCTTGTGCGTGAACGTCCCCTGGACGGCGGTGCCCTTGGAGGTGATCTGGCTGACGTTGCCGGCGCGCACCTGGTCGAGGAAGAACGGGCTGTAGGGGACCCTGACCCGCGAGGGCGGCTTCGTGGCGCGCGAGGAGAAGTACAGGTTGAACGCGAGCAGCAGGAGCCCGAAGAAGATCCAGGCCCGTGGAATCTTGAAGCGCGGCCGCTGCGAGCCGGTCGGCGACGAACCGCGCGGCGCCGGCGGCGGGCTCGCGTCCTTGCGCTGGTCCTCACGCGCTGCCACGAACCATGCACCCTAGCGCCGCGCGGCGCGCAGGGCTATGCCTGCCGGGCCTTGAGCCGGCGGCGGTAGGCGCGGGTCTTGTGGCGGCCCCCGCAGAGGAGCATCGAGCACCAGCTCGCCGAGCGGTTGCGCGAGTAGTCGTGGAAGATCCAACGGCAGTTGCGGCAGGCCTTGAGCCTCGACCAGCTGCCGTCGAGCATCGCACCCAGCGCGACGGCGACGATCCGTCCGAGCGCCCCGTCGACGCCGTGCGCGTACGGCTCGAGCCTGACCATGCCGCCCTCGTCGAGCTCGGGCGAGAGACGGGCGGCCGCCGCGGCGGCGTTGAAGGTCGAGACGGCGTCCGCACTCAAAGCCCTGCCGTTGTTGGCCTGGAGCAGGGCCCGGAGCGCCTCGCGCAGCTCGTGCGCCCGGGCGAGGTCTGCCTCGCCGAGCGGCCCGTCGGCCGGCAGGCCCGCCTCGCGCAGCCAGCCCGCCAGGTCGGCGGGCGTCGAGAGCCATTCGCGCTCGTTCTCGAGGTCGGTGGTGTTCACGAACCGCTGGACGATCGCGAGCGGCTCGGGGGCCGCCTTCGGCACGTCGTATCGCGGCATGGACACTAGTATAGTGCTGACGATGGTTTCTTCTCTGGTCAGATGCCTGGTTTAGGCACCTTCGTCAGTCATTTACCGGTGACGGCGAGACGAGGCGGCGCGGTGCTCAGGCTCGCGCGGAAGCGGCTCCGGCGAGGCGGCGGCCGCTACCTGCTCGTCGTGCTTGGCATCGCCGTGGCCGCGGCCGTTCTCGCCGGGGTGGACGGCGCCGGCCTCGCCGCGGGCGACCGCAGCCTCGGCCGTGCGGTCCTCGCGATCGACCAGGCAGACCGAGGCGTCCGGGTCGACTGGAGCGGGATCCCGTCGCAGGGAGCGCCGTCCTTGGGGGCTCTCGACTCCGAAGCGCAACGGGCCCTCGCACGGCTCCCGGGCGGGCGGCGCGCCCGTGTGCTGTTCTTCCGCGAGAGCGAGATCGGCGGCGCGCTGACCGACCTCGCCGCGATCGACAACGTCGGCCGCTGGGCCCGCGTCCGCAGCGGGCGGCTTCCGCGGCCCTGCACGCCCGCGCGCTGCGAGGTCCTCCAGCTTGCCGGCGCGGGGCCGCTGCCGCACCTTCCCGGCCTCCACATTGTCCGCGTCGGGCGCGGCTCGGTCACGTCGCGGTTTCCGTTCGGCCCGCTGCTCTCGAGCTCGAGCCAGCGGTCGATCCTGACGAGCTCCGCCCGTTACCACCAGCCGGCCCAACCCCCGTTCCTGCTGGCCGACGGCGTCGCGGGGCTCGCTTCGACGCGGCTGCTGGCGGACTTCCAGCGCACCTACAGCTGGCTGCTGCCGCTCACCGAGTCGAGCGTTCATCCCTGGACTGCGGATGCCTTCGCGGCGCAGACCGCGCAGGCCCAGTCGGACCTGGATGCGCACGGCCAGGGGTTCCTGCTGACGGCGCCCGCCGAGCAGGTCACGCAGGCGGCCGCCACCGCGCGGGCTGGGCAGCGACGGCTGCTCCTGCTCGGCGGGGCCGGCGCGGCGCTGCTGCTCGGCTTCGTCGTCGTCGCGGCGGCGGCCGGGCGGCGGGAGGCCCAGGCGAGCGCTCGCCGGCTGAGCTGGCTGGGCGGCGGCAGGTGGCAGCTCCTCCTGCTCGACGGGACGGAGGCGGCGGCGATCGCCGTGCTCGGAGTCGTTCTCGGCTGGGCAGCCGGGACCGCCCTCGCCGCAGGCGCCGCGCACCGGCTCGGGGACGCAGCCGGCGCGGTGCTCGACCACTCGGCGCTCTCGGGCGGGGCTGCCGGTCTAGCGGCCCTGCTGGCGGCCGGAGCCGCGCTCGTGCTCGTTCTCACCCGCCGCAGCCCGGATCTCGCCTTCGGCGGCGTGTCCCTCACGGTCGTCGACGCGCTCGCGCTCGGAGCGCTGGCCGCGATCGTCCTCGGTGCGCTCCGCGGCGAGGCCGACGCCTCGGCGCTCGCGCGAGGCGGCGGAACCGGCGTCTTCCTGCTCCTCCTGCCCGGCCTGGTCGTCTTCGTGGCCGCGGTCGCCGCGGCACGGCTCCTCTACCCCACGTTGCGCCTGCTCGAGCGGCTCGCACGCCGGGCCTCGCTGCCGGTTCGGCTGGCCGCGACCTCTCTCGCCAGAAGCCCGGGACGCGCGGCGATCGTCGTCTCGTTTCTCGTCGCGAGCTTCGCGCTGGCGCTGTTCGCATCCGCGTACCGCTCGACGCTCGCGCAAGGACAGGCCGACGAGGCTGCCTACGCCGTCCCGCGCGACGCGATCGCGCGCGAGAGCCTCGACAATCTCGTGCCGGTCTCGGCGGCCGCGGCGGCGAGCGCGTACCGGCGGCTCGGCGACGCGGCCCCCGTCCTGCGGCAGAGCGGCGACGTCTCGGGCCTGACGACCTCGCAGGGATTCACGCTCCTCGGGATCCCGCCCGCGATCCTTCCCGGGCTGGAAGGCTGGCGCGGCGATTTCTCGGCGCTCTCGCGGACGGAGCTGGCGCGGCGCATCGCTGCCGGGCCGAGCGCGATGCGCGGGGTCAGGCTCCCTACGGGAGCGCGGACGCTCGAGCTCCCCGCCACCGTGAACGGGACTCCGCTCGACCTGAAGGCGACGGTGATGAGCGCCCGCGGGCTCTTCACGACGCTCGACCTCGGCACTGTCCGGGGGAACACGACTCTCCGAGCCCCGCTCCCGCCTGCACTGCGCGGCGGCCTTCTCGTACGGCTCTCGTTCCTGCGCGCGGGAGGGCTGCCGATCGGGACGAACGCCGGGCTCGGCGCGCAGCCGAGAACCGAGGGCACGCTGCGCCTCGGCGCCCTCCGCGCGGGCGGGCAGACGCTCACGACGGACTACGCCGAGTGGACGGGCGGCGAGGGAGTCCGGGCCACGGGGTCGACCGTCCGCTACCTGTTGACGCCGGACTCCGGGATCGCGATCGGCGTCTTCCGCCCGCGCCAGCCGACGGACGGGCGAGCGCTCCCGGCGGTCGTCTCGCCCGCGCTCGCCGCTGCGGCGGGTCGCCACGGCCTGCTCCCGGCGATGGTCGAGGGCGAGCCGCTGCTCCTGCGCGTCACCGGCGTCGCCTCGCGCTTTCCGACCGTGCAGGGCGACGTCGTGGTCACGGACCGGACGGCCGTCTCGACCGCGCTGAACACGGCCGCACCGGGAACCGGCGTGACCGACGAGATGTGGATCGACGCGCGGCCCGGGAGCTCCCCGCAGGCCCTCGCGCGCGCGTTGCGGCGGCCGCCGTTCACGAGCCTCGACGTGAGCACCCGGCGCGACACGCTCTCGCGGCTGCGCACCGACCCGCTCGGCCGCGGGGCGGTGCTCGTCCTCGGCTCGGCCGCGCTGGCGGCCCTGGCGCTGGCCCTCGCCGGCGTCCTGCTGGCGCTCGTCTTCGACCTTCGCGACGAGCGCGGCGAGTTGTTCGACCTGGAGTCCCAGGGCGCCGAGCCGCGCGCGCTTCTGCGCCACCTGCGCCTGCGCTTCCTGATCTCCATCTGCTTCGGGGTCGCGGGCGGGCTCGCAGCCGGGACGATCCTGGGCGCGCTGACGGTCGGGTTGATCCGACTCACGGCGGGCGCGGGAGACCCCCTGCCGCCGCTACGCCTCGCGGTCGACTGGCCACTCGTGGCGATCGCGCTGGCCGCGTTCCTCGCCGCGGCGCTGCTGCCCGCGTTCGCGCTGACCCGGGCCAGGTTCCGGGAGGCGTCGTGAGAGCGGTCGAGATCCGCGACCTCTTCCGGGTCTACTCGACCCCGGAGGGCGACGCCGCCGCGCTGCAGGGCCTGACGCTCGACGTCGACGAGCGCGAGCTGGTCGTCGTGCTCGGGCCGAGCGGCTCCGGCAAGACGACGCTGCTGCGGACCGTCTCCGCGCAGGAACGGCCGTCCGCCGGGGTGGTGCGCGTCTTCGGGCGGGACGCGGCGCGGTTCTCGGGGCGCGAGCGCTCGCGGATCCTCGGCTATGTGGACCAGCACTACGAGCGGGCGCTCGCCCCCGAGCTGACGGTGCGCGAGCTGGTTGCGCTGCCGCTCGAGCTGCGGGGCGCGCGGCGGCGGGACGCCGTGGCGCGGGCGGATGCGCTGCTCGAACGGGTCGGCCTCGCGGAGAAGCGAGCGGCGCGGCCGGGCGAGCTCTCCGGTGGCGAGCAGCAGCGCGTCGCCCTCTGCGCCGGCGTGGCGCACGAGCCGCAGCTCCTGCTCGCAGACGAGCCGACCGGCGAGCTCGACGGCGCCAGCGCCGCGCGCGTCTACGAGCTGATCGGCGAGCTGGCCCGCGAGCACCGCTGCTCGGCGCTGATCGTCAGCCACGACCAGGCGTCCACCGAGATCGCCGACCGCGTCGTCCACATCCGGGACGGGCGCCTCGCCGCCGAGAGCGGCCCCTCGGGGAACGGCGCCTCGATCGTCGTCGGCCGCGGCGGCTGGCTGCACCTGCCCGAGAAGCTGCTGCTGCAGGCCGGGATCGGCTCGCACGCGGTCGCGGCGGTCGAGAAGGGGCGCGTGGTCGTCGCGCCGGCCGGCGGCAAGGTCGTCCCTGCTCCCGTCGAGCGGCGCGTCGACGGCGGCCGGACCCCGGTCGCAGCCGGCACCGTCGCCGAGCTCGGCTCGCTCTCGAAGCGCTTCGGACGGTCGCTGGTGCTCGACGGGCTGGACGCGAGCTTTGCGGCCGACCGCCTCGCGGCGGTGACCGGCCCGTCCGGCTCGGGGAAGACGACCCTGCTGAACCTGATGGCCGGGCTGGAACCGCCGAGCGCCGGCAAGGTCATGGTCCTCGGGCACGAGCTGACGAGCCTCGACCGGGCAGCGCGCGCCCGCCTCCGCGCCGCGTCGATCGGGTTCGTGAGCCAGCAGTCTGGCCTGGTGCCGTTCCTCGGCGCTCAGGAGAACGTCGAGCTCGGCCTGGCCCTGCGCGGCCGGGCGCCGAACGAGCGGCCAGGGCTCGCGCTCGAGGCCCTGAAGGCCGTCGGGCTCGAGCACCGAGCCGGACAGCGGGTCTCGCGGCTCTCGAGCGGCGAGCAGGCGCGCGTCGCGCTCGCCCGCGCGGTGGCGGCGCGTCCGGCCCTGCTCCTCGCCGACGAGCCGACCTCCCGGCTCGACGAGGCCAACGCCCTCGAGGTCGCGCTCCTGCTCGCCCGCCTCGCCCACGAGCTCGGGATCGCCGTCGTCTGCGCGACCCATGACCGCCGCGTGATCGACCAGGCCGACGACGAGCTGGCGCTTTCCCACTCCTAGGCGTCGCTCGCGACGCCTAGCCTGAGGGTGCGCGGGTTTGCCGCGCACCCGTCTGAAACGACCGGTCGACACCATTGTGGATAGCGACGCACGCTCTAGGCCTCGAGCTGCGCCAGCCCGTGCTCGAGCAGCCGGTAGGCGCGCTTCAGCTCGGAACGGAGCTCGCGCTCTGCTGCGGGGCCGTTTCGCCCGGCGAGCGCGTGGGCCCGCGCGTTCCGGAAGTGTTGCCACTGGACGGTGACGAGCACGTTGGCCGCGACCTTCGCGTCGAGCGCATCGACCCCGAGCTCACTCTGGATGGCGCCGGCGAGCGCGTCGGTGAAGCGGGCCATGACCTCCAGCTCCTTGGCCTGGAGGGCCGGCGACTCCTCGATGATCCGCGCGAAGATCGCGAAGCCCTCACTGCAGAGCCGCCCGCACCCGGTGACCTGCAGGCGCTCAAGCGCCGCTGCGACCGACTCTCCCGGGCGGCGGTTCCGGACCGCCTCGACGAGCGCTCGCTCCCGCTCGGGAACCTCGTCGAAGAAGAGGTCCTCCTTGGTCGGGAAGTAGTTGTAAACGGTCTTTTCGGACACCTCGGCCGCCGCTGCGACTTCGGCTACGGTGACGTGATCGAAGCCGCGCTTGACGAACAGCCCCATCGCCTTCTCGGCGATCTCCCGACGGGTTCGGAGCTTCTTTGTCTCTCTCAGGCCCATGGTCCGATTGTAGTCGAATCGTTACATTTGCAGAAAAATTCTAGTTGCTGTAATTTATAGCCACCTCACCGGACGAAAGGAGTCTGCTTGCTCGCCCGCCTCGCACACGTCGTCGCTCGTCATCGCTGGAAGGTCATCGTCGCCTGGCTCGCGCTCACCCTCTTCGGTGGGTACGCCGCCGGTCAGGTCTCGAAACGCTGGTACCAGAGCTTCTCGATCCCCGGCCGCTCGGCCTACGAGACCAGCCAGCGCACGCTGAAGACCTTCGGCGTCGGCGTCCGCCCGCCCAACGTCGTCGTCTTCCACACGAACGGCGACGCGACGAAGAGCGGCGCGATCCGCGCGGCGACCCAGCGAGTGGCCAGGGCCAACCCGGCCGCGCTGACGAGCTCGTACTACTCGACCGGCAGCCTCGCGTTCGTCTCGCGCGACCGCCACACGACCTTCATGGAGGTCTACCCGCCCGGCTTCGCCAAGTTCAGCACCACGAGCGGCGCGAAGGAGACGCGAAAGCTCGCTGCGGCCGGCCTGCCCGCGGGAACGACGGTCAACGTGACCGGCCACGACCCGCTCGAAGAGGCGAGCGCCAACGGCGGCAGCGGCGGCCCGAGCGTGCTGCTCGAGGCCATGATCGGCGGCCTGGGCGCGCTGGTGATCCTCCTGTTCGTCTTCGGGACGCTGCCGGCGGTGCTGATGCCGATCGTCGTCGCCGTCGCAGCGATCCTGAACACGTTCACGCTCGTCTGGGGGCTGACCTACATCACGAACGTCTCGATCATCGTCCAGTACCTGATCGCGCTGGTCGGCCTGGGGGTCGCGATCGACTACGCGCTGCTGATGATCTTCCGCTTCCGCGACGAGCTGCGCGAGGGCGAGGACGTCGAGACCGCGCTCGTCGAGACGATGACGCACGCGGGCCGCTCCGTGATCGTCTCCGGCACGACGGTCGCGATCGGACTGCTGTCGCTGGTCGTCCTCCCGCTGCCGTTCATCCGCTCGATGGGGCTCGGCGGGATGCTGATCCCGCTGGTGTCCGTGCTGACGGCGATCACGCTGCTGCCCGCCATGCTCTCGGTGCTCGGCGCGCGGATCAACAGTGTTCGCGTGATGCCTAAGCGGTTCGCCGACAGAGGCCATCCCGAGGACGGGCTCTGGGGCCGCTGGGCGCGGCTCGTGCTTCGGCACCCCTGGCGTGTGGCTGCGATCGGAACCGCGATCGTGGTCGTGCTCGCCGGGATCGGCACGCAGCTGACACCCGGCGAGGCGCAGCTGAAGAACTTCCCGGGCACCGGCTCCGCGATCGCCGGCCGTCAGGCGCTTGCCGCCGCCGGGATCAGCCCCGGCGTGATGAAGCCGTTCAACATCCTCGTCAAGCCGGGGGGCGACCCGCAGCGGATCGCCGCGCAGTTGCGGAGCGTCGACGGCCTGGCGGGCGTGGTCGCCCCGAGCGACTGGCGCCGGAACGGCAGCTCGATCGTCGAGGCGTTCCCGGCGATCGACGGTGCGGCACCGGGGATCCAGGGGACGATCAACCGCGTGAACACGAGCCTGGACGGCACGCGGGCGTCGCTCGGCGGCACCCCCGCGGTCGACCGCGACTTCATCCACGCGATCTACGGGAACTTCGGCTACGTGCTCGCGTTCGTGCTGATCGTCACGCTGGTCCTCCTCGCGCGGGCCTTCCGCTCGATCGTGCTGCCGATCAAGGCGGTGATCCTCAATCTCCTCTCGCTCGCGGCGGCCTTCGGCATCGTGGTCTTCATCTTCCAGGAGGGCCACGGCTCGTCGCTCTGGAACATCAACGCCACACAGGCGATCCCGGCCTGGATCCCGCTGATGATCTTCGCGTTCCTGTACGGCCTCTCGATGGACTACGAGGTGTTCATGCTCTCGCGCATGCGCGAGGCCTACGACGAGACCCACTCGACCAACCGCGCGATCGAGCTCGGCCTGTCGCGCACCGGGAAGCTCGTCACCAGCGCCGCGCTGATCCTGTTCTTCGCGTTCCTCGTGCTCTCCTCGAGCCCTGGCTACGAGATCAAGCCGTTCGCCATCGGCCTCGCGGCCGGAATCATCTTCGACGCCACGGTGATCCGCGCGCTGCTCGTGCCGGCCCTGATGCGCCTGATGGGGCAGGCCAACTGGTGGATGCCGGACTGGACGCGAACGGTGCTCTTCCTCCCGAAGCCCGAACGGGCGCCGGAAGCCGCCGCCGAGAACGTCTGACACGGTTCGTGCTCCGAGGCTGAGACGCCTTGCGGGTTTCCCGTAGCGGGAGCCGGGATCGCCCCCGATGCCCGGCTCCTTCGCGTGGGCGAAAGTGAAGGGCAAAGGAGGTGCAACATGAGCCATCGGATGCTCGAGAGCAGCCGAACGGGACCGTCGCTCACACAGGTAACGGTGGCGGAGGCCATGCACCCCGGCGTCCTCACCTGCCCGCTCGAGACACCGCTGGCGACGGTCGCGCGGATGATGGCGAGCTACCGGATCCACGCCGTCGTCGTCTTCGGTGAGGAGTCGGACGACGTCGAGGGCTCGCAGCTGTGGGGCGTCGTCTCCGATCTCGACCTCGTCAGCGCAGCGAGCGCGGGCGACCTCGAGGAGCGAACCGCTGGCGGGACCGCCATCACGCCCGTCGTGATGGTCGCGCCGGACGACACGCTGGCACACGCCGCCCAGCTGATGAGCGAGCACGAGATCGCCCATCTCGTCGTCGCCGAGCCCGACTCGGCCCGGCCGGTGGGCGTTGTCTCGACGCTCGATCTCGCCCGGGTGCTGGCAGCAGCGGCGTAACCGCCATGAGCGCCATCGCCGTCGTCGGCTATGCGCATCAGACGAACTTCGAGCTCGTCGAAGCTTGGCGTGCGCTCGGAATCGACGCCCGCCTGATCCCTCCCGCGGACGCACTTTCCGAGCTGGCCGCCGGCGACCTGGCGCTCGGGCGGCTCGACGTCCTGCCAACCCTCGACGGCGTCGAGCCCGGCCTGCAGGTCCTCGAATGGCTCGAGCTGAATGGCGTGACCGTACTGAACTCCGCCCGGACCCTGCTGGCGGCGCACGACAAGCTGCTCACGGACGCGCACCTCACCGCGGCAGGGGTAGCGCATCCGCCGGCGATGCTCGCCGAGTCGGCCGACGACGTGCGGCTGCTCCCGTTCCCGTACGTGGTGAAGCCGCGCTTCGGCAGCTGGGGCCGGGACGTCTATCGCTGCCGCACGACCGCCGAGCGCGAGGCGTGTCTCGCGGTCCTCGGCACCAGGAGCTGGTTTCGCGCGGACGGCGCGATCGTCCAGGAGCTGCTGCCCTCCCAGGGTTACGACCTGCGGGTGATCGTCGCGGGAGGCACCGTGGTCGGCGCCGCCGAGCGGGTCGCCCGGGCGGGTGAGTGGCGCACGAACATCTCCCTCGGAGGCTCGCTCCGGAAGGCCTGGCCGTCCCCCGAGGACTTCAGGCTCGCGATCGCGGCCGCCGCGGCCGTCGGCGGCGACGTGCTCGGAGTCGATCTGTTCCAGACCCTCCACGGCCGGACCGTCCTCGAGGTGAACGGCGCGGTCGAATTCGACCGCCGCTACTCGCTGCCCGACAGCGATGTCTACGCGGCGGTCGCCGAGGCGCTCCAGGTGGGCCCGGGCCCGCTCGCCGCCGTCGAACCCGCCTAAGACAGGCACTCCGCAAGCTTGCGCCGCAAGCTCCGGTCCCCGCTCTCCAGGCGGGTCTGCTTCGCCACGAGGAACAGGCTCAGGAGCGCGCGTTCACGAGGCGGCCCGTTCCGCGTGCGGCCGGCCGGCGACGCCATGCTCGACGGCGGCTGCGGCGACGGCCGAGGCGACCGCGGGCGCGGCCCGGCGGTCGAAGACGCTCGGGATCACGTAGTCGGCCCCGAGGTGGTCGGGCTCGACGACGGACGAGAGCGCATGCGCCGCGGCGAGCTCCATCTCGCGCGTGATCGTGCTCGCGCGCACGTCCAGCGCGCCCCGGAAGACACCCGGGAAAACGAGCACGTTGTTGATCTGGTTCGGGTAGTCGGAGCGCCCCGTGCCGACGACGGCGACGAGGTGCTCGATCTCCTCGGGCGCGATCTCCGGGGTCGGGTTGGCCATCGCGAAGACGATCGCGCGCTCGGCCATCGAGCGAACGCCCTCGGCTGAAACCGCGCCCGGCGCGGAGAGGCCGATGTAGACGTCGGCCCCCGCGAGCGCCTCGTCGGCGCTGCCTCGCAGGCCGGCGGCGTTCGTCTCCGAGGCCAGCGCGGCCTTGAACTCGTCCAGCCCCGGCCGAGCCGGGTGGAGCACGCCGCCGCGGTCGCAGCAGACGACCTCGCCCGCTCCCGCCGAGAGCAGCATCCGCGCCGTCGCCGCGCCGGCCGCCCCCGCGCCGGTGAGCACGATCCGCACGTCCTCGAGCCGCTTGTCGACCACCCGCAGCGCGTTGAGCAGCGCGGCGAGGACGACGATCGCAGTGCCGTGCTGGTCGTCGTGGAAGACCGGGATCGAGAGCTCCTCGCGCAGGCGCGCCTCGATCTCGAAGCAGCGCGGCGCGGAGATGTCCTCGAGGTTGATCCCGCCGTAGACCGGCGCCACCGCGGCGACCGTCCGCACGATCTCGTCCGGGTCGGTGGTCGCCAGACACAGCGGCCAGGCGTCGATCGCGCCGAACTCCTTGAAGAGGATCGCCTTGCCCTCCATCACCGGCAGCGCCGCCTCGGGGCCGATGTCGCCGAGGCCGAGGACGGCCGTGCCGTCGGTGACGACCGCGACCGTGTTCTGCTTGACGGTCAGGTTCCAGACCTTGACCGGGTCGGCCGCGATCGCCTTGCAGACGCGGGCGACACCGGGCGTGTAGGCCATCGAGAGGTCGTCGCGCGTCTTCAGCGGCGCGCGGGGCGTGACCTCGAGCTTGCCGCCGAGATGGAGCAGGAACGTCCGGTCGGAGACGTGCTCGACCTCGATCCCCTCCACCGCGCGGACGGCCTCCACGATCCGCCCGATGTGCGCCTCGTCGTCGGCGAGCACCGTGACGTCGCGCACCTTCTTGCCGCGCTCGACCCGCACGAGGTCGATCGCGCCGAGCAGCCCGCCGGCCTCGCCGATCGCGCTCGCCAGCCGGGCGAACGACCCCGGCTGATTGTCCAGGTGGACGCGAAGCGTGGCGCTGAACGAGGCGGACGGGTGCATGCCTGGAGTCTCGCCCGCGTCGGCGGAGCGGCCATCCGCGCCCCTACCGAATCTTCCTGCGGCTTTTCCGCACGCGGTTCCGCACCCTGATGGCTCCCGGGAAGCGCCGAGTGAGGTTGAATTCGTGCACGTGCTTTCCGACGCCCCCCACTCCGCCGCCGACCTCGGCGAGCGGCTGGGCCTGCTCCCGGAGGAGCTCCAGCCCTACGGCCGCCGCGCCGCGAAGATCGAGCTCTCCGCGCTCGAGCGCCTGGCCGGCGCTCCCGACGGGCGGATTGTCTCCGTCACCGCGGTCACGCCGACCAAGGCGGGCGAAGGCAAGACCACCACCGCGATCGCGCTGACGGAGGCGCTGGGAGCGATCGGCGCGCAGCCGGTGCTCTGCCTGCGCGAGCCGTCGCTCGGCCCGGTCTTCGGGATCAAGGGCGGCGGCACCGGCGGCGGGCTCGCACAACTCGCGGGGATGGACCTGGTCAACCTCCACTTCACGGGCGATATCCACGCGATCGGCGCCGCCAACAACCTGCTCGCGGCGATGCTCGAGGCGCACCTCCTGCACGGAAACGCGCTCGGCGTCGACCCGCACTCGATCACCTGGCGCCGCTGCCTCGACATGGACGACCGCGCGCTGCGCCAGATCGTGGTCGGCCTCGGCGGCCGTACCAACGGCACGCCGCGCGAGACGGGCTTCGACATCACCGCGGCCTCCGAGGTGATGGCGATCGTCGCCGTCTCGGAGGACGCGGCCGACCTTCGCCGGCGGCTGGACGCGATCACGGTCGCCACGACCTTCGGCGGTGAGCCGGTCACGGCCGGACAGCTCGGCGCCGCCGGCTCGATGGCCGCCTTGCTCGTCGACGCGCTCAAGCCGAACCTCGCCCAGACGCTCGAAGGGCAGCCGGCGCTCGTCCACTGCGGGCCGTTCGCCAACATCGCGCACGGCAACAACTCGGTTCTCGCCGACCGCCTCGCGCTGAAGCTCGGCGAGGTCGTCGTCACGGAGAGCGGCTTCGGCGCCGACATGGGCTTCGAGAAGTTTGTGGACATCGTCTGCCGCGGCCGCGGCCTGGCGCCGAGCGCGGTCGTGCTGGTCGCGACCACCCAGGCGCTCAAGCATCACGGCGGCGATCCCGACGGCGGCGTCCCGGCGATCGAGCGCGGCGCGGAGAACCTCGCCGCGAACATGAACATCGTCCGCGAGATCGGGATCGACCCGGTGGTGGCGATCAACCACTTCCCGGGCGACGAGCAGGTCGAGCTCGACGCGATCCGCAGCCTCTCGCTCGAGCTGGGCGCGCTCGGGGTCGAGGAGAACGACGGGTTCGAACGCGGAGGCGAGGGCGCCGTCCAGCTCGCCGAGGTCGTGATGGAGGCGGTCCGGCAGCCGGTCGAGGTCCGGCCGCTCTACGAGCTCGACGAGTCGATTCCGGCCAAGATCGACGCGGTCGCGCGGCGCGCCTACGGGGCCTCGGGAATCGAGCTCTCACCGGCGGCGGAGCGGCAGGCGGAGGCGCTGGCGGCCGCGGGGCTCGACCGGCTTCCCATCTGCATTGCGAAGACGCACCTCTCGCTCTCCCACGACGCGAGCCTCGGGGGGACGCCGACCGGGTTCACGCTCCCGGTCCGCGAGCTGCGGCCTTACACCGGCGCCGGCTGGATCGTCGCGCTCTGCGGCGACATGCAGACGATGCCCGGCCTTCCGGCCGAACCTGCGGCCCTCGGCATCGACGTCGATTCCGCCGGTCACATCACCGGGCTCCGATAGCGTCCCCGTCGTGAGGCTGCTCGTCCTCGGCGGGACGAAGTTCCTCGGCCGGGCGGCGGTCGAGGCGGCGCTCGCGCGAGGCGACGAGGTGACGCTCTTCAACCGCGGCGAGACGAATCCCGAGCTCTTCCCCGAGCTCGAGAAGCTGCGCGGCGACCGCGACGGCGACCTGTCGGCTCTCGAGGGCCGCGAGTGGGACGCCGTGATCGACCCCTCCGGCTATGTGCCGCGCGTCGTGCGGGCTTCCGCCGAGCTGCTGCAGGGCTCGGTCGGCCACTACCTCTTCGTCTCGAGCGGCTCCGTCTATGCCGAGCCGTACGTCGCCGGCTTCGACGAGAGCGCGCCGCTGCAGGAGCTCGAGGATCCGCAGAGCGAAGAGGTCATGCGCGACTACGGAGCGCTCAAGGCCGCGTGCGAGCGGGTGGTCGCCGAGGTGTTTCTCGGCGCGCACGCGAGCGTGCGCGCGGGCCTGATCGTCGGCCCGAACGACCCGACCGGACGCTTCACCTACTGGCCGCTCCGGGTAGCCGGCGGCGGCGAGGTGCTCGCCCCGGCGCCGCCCGAGCGGCTCGTCCAGCTGATCGACGTTCGCGACCTCGGAGCCTGGCTGGTCGAGGCCTGCGCCTCGCGGGCAACCGGCGCGTTCAACGCCACCTGCGAGCCGGTCTCGTTCGCGGCGATGCTCGCCGCCTGCGGAGAGGCCGACGTCGTCTGGGCCGAAGAGGGCTTCCTGCTCGAGCAGGGCGTCGAGCCGTGGTCCGACCTCCCGCTCTGGCTGGCCGGAGCCGACGAGCCGTTCCTGCAGATGAGCGTCGCGAAGGCTGTCGCGGCAGGCCTGCGATTCCGGCCTCTCGAGGAGACCGCGCGCGACACCCTGGCCTGGGCGCAGGAGGCCGGAGAGCAGCTCGTCACGGACCGGGGGCTCAGGCAGGGCCGCGCGGGGCTCGATCCGGCCCGCGAGGCCGAGCTTCTGCGGTCCTGGTCTACGGCTCGCAGCTAGCGTCGTCGTCGGCCTGAGGAAGGCGCTCGAGCAGCTCGCACAGCGACTCGAGCTCCTCCGCGGAGTAGCGCTCCGAGAACACGCTGCGCACCGAGACGGAGTGGCTCTTGCCCGCTTCGCGAAGCTTCTCGAGCCCCGCGTCCGTGAGCTGCGCGTAGGTGACGCGGGCATCGCTCTCGCATGAGGCGCGCTCGACGTAACCGCTGCGCTCGAGCCCGACCAGCAGCCGCGTGATCCCCGACGGCGTCAGGAGCACCTCTTCAGCGAGGTCGACGCGGCGCAGCCGGTGCTCGGGCGCGCGGGCGAGTCGCAGCAGCACCTCGTAGTCGCTCAGCGTCAGGCCGTGCTCGGCGACGAGCTCTGCGTTGAAGCCGCGGGTGGTCGCGGCGTGTGCGCGCAGTAGAGCCGCGAAGGCCGCGAACTCCTGAACTGCTTGTGTGCTCAATACTTGACGACTCAATCTTTCTCCGCTATGATTGTTGACGACTCAAGTATACTCGAAAGGAGCAGACAGACCAATGTCCGCAGTTGCAATCAAGACCGTCATTCCGGCCGGCACCTGGGCCCTCGACCCGGTCCACACCACGATCGGCTTCCAGGTGACCGACACGAGCGACCTGTTCAGCACGATCGTCGGGCGCTTCACCGGTTACGAGGGGCGCATCGAGGGCGGCGAGGAGCCGTCGTTCGCCGGCACGATCCGTGTCGCGAGCATCAGCACCGACAACGATCAGCGCGATGCGCATCTGCGCTCGCCCGACTTCCTCGACGCCGAGAAGCACCCGGAGATCCGGTTCCGCTCGACCGCCGTCGAGCCGACAGGCGAGGACGCCTTCCGCGTCCGCGGCGAGCTGACCATCAAGGACACGCCGTTCGAGATCGAGCTCGACGGGCGCCTCCGCGGCGTCGGCACCGGCAAGGCCGGCGACGAGCGCCTGGTCGTCGAGGCCAACGGCGCCTTCGACTGGGGCACCACCACCGTCCAGCTCACGGCCGCCGTCTCGGCGACCAGGGAGGCGTAACGAACGTGAAGATCCTCGGGATCGCCGGCAGCCTGCGCGCCGGCTCGTACAACAAGGCGCTGCTCAGGGCCGCGCGCGAGCTCGCGCCCGATGGCGTAGAGCTCGTCGAGTTCGACGTGCGCCACCTGCCGCACTACGACGGCGACGTCGAGGCGGCCGGCGATCCCGTGAGCGTCGCGGCATTCAAGAACGCGATCCGCGACGCCGACGCGCTCGTGATAGCGACGCCGGAGTACAACCGCGGCCTGCCGGGCGTGCTGAAGAACGCGATCGACTGGGCCTCGCGCCCGCCGCTCGCCTCGCCGCTCGCCCGCAAGCCCGTTGCGATCATGGGCGCCTCGACCGGCCTCGGCGGCACCGCCCGGGCCCAGCAGCAGCTCCGCGACGCGCTCGAGTTCCCCGGAGCCGTCGTCGTCGAGGAGCCGGAGGTGCTCGTCCGCGAGGCCTTCATGCGCTTCGACGAGGCCGGGGAGCTCGCCGACGACGAGGTTCGCGCCGAGATCGCCGCGCTGCTCGAAGCCCTTGCCCGGGCAACGGAGGGTGTTACGCTCGCAGCGTGACCACGATCCGCGAGCTGATGACAGGAGACGTGTTGACCGTTGCGCCGGAGGACACGATCGGCGAGACGGCCCAGAAGATGGTCGAGCGCCGCGTCAGCTCGGCCGTCGTCTCCGACTACGGAACGCTGATCGGCATCGTGACCGAGCGCGACCTCACCCGCGCGGTCGCGGGCCGCGTGCACACGAGCGAGGCGCGCGTCCGCGAGTGGATGACGGCCGACCCGATCACCCTGACCCCGGATGCCTCTCCGGAGGACGCCGCGAAGGTGATGCTCGACAACGGCTTCCGCCACGTCCCGATCGTCGAGGACGACCGCGCCGTCGGGATCGTCAGCATCCGCGACGTCGCCCGCTGGAGCACGCAATAGCGCTACCTGGGGCTCGCGGGTAGCGCGAGCTCGAAGCGGCTGCCGCGCTCGGCGGAGGTCTCGAGCCGGAGCTGGCCACCGAGCGCCAGGGCCAGCTCGCGAGCGATCGCGAGGCCGAGCCCGGTGCCGCCGCCGCCGCGCGACCAGAACGGGCGAAAGATCCGTTCTCGCTCCGACGGCCGGATCCCGGGGCCGCTGTCGTCGACCGCGACGTAGACCGTCCCGTCGGTGGCGCTCAGCTCGAGATCGACCCGCCCGCCGTCCGGAGTCCAGCGGAAGGCATTCGCGAGCAGGTTCGAGATGATCTGCAGCACGCGGTCGCCGTCCGAGACGATCACCGGCTTCGCGTCCACCTGGCAGCGGTAGTCGATCCCGCGGCGGCGGGCCTCCTCGCTGAACGTCACGTAGGCGCGGTCGACGAGCATCTCCATCTCGACCTCCTCGCGGAGCACCGTGAAGCGATGGGCGCCGAGCTTGGCGAGGTCGAGCACGTCGCCGACCAGCCGCTCGAGCCGCGCTGCCTCTGCGGAGATCACGGCCAGCGACTCGGCCCGCGACTCCTCGTCGGTGACGACGCCCTCGCGGAGCGCTCCGACGTGGCCTCGGATGGCGGTCAGCGGCGTGCGCAGCTCGTGCGAGACGGTCATCAGGAAGTTCCGCTCGAGCTCCTCGGCCTCGGCCAGGCGCGACGCCATCTCGCGGAACCGGCCCGCGAGGTCGTCGATCTCGCCGCCACCAGGGACCTCGGGCACGTCGACGTCGTACTGCCCGCCCGCGATCTCGTCGGCCGCACGCGAGAGCTCCAGCACCGGAGTCGTGATTCGCCGTGAGAGGTACCAGCCGAACGCCCCCGCAACCAGGAGGCCGCCGGCGAAGGCGATCAGCAACCGCTCGATCAGGGCGAGCCAGCGCTGGTTCAACACCGTCCGAGGCTTGGCGACCGCGATCACGCCGAAGGTCTGCCGGCCGACCTTCAGCGGCCTCGCGACAGCCAGATACAGCCGGCGCGTTCCCGGGGGCCTGAACGTGAAGCGCAGCGGTTTCCGCTCGGCCTTGACACGCGCGACATCGACCACGCCGCCGGGCAGACGGCGGAACGCATTGCCCTGGCCGGGGAAGACCGGGATGCCCCGGTAGAAGATCCTGTCGCCGCCGGTCGCCAGCTCGAGCTTCTTGGCGGAGAGCAATCGCAGGCCGGCCTGGCGCCGGTAGAGCTGCGTCAGGCCCCTTGCCTCGTTCGAGAGCTCGACGTAGTCCTGTGCCCGGGCCCGGTTCTGCGCGTAGCTCTGGAAGAGCCGCAGCGCGATCGCCGCCGAGACGAGGCCCGCGAGAACCACACCGAGCAGGAAGAGCGCCGGGAGCTGGAAGCGGAGCGACCGAAGCATGGCCGCGAGCTCCGGCTAGGCGGGCGCCGCGTCCCGCGCGGGAGCGACCTTGTAGCCGACCCCCCACACGGTCACGATCGGCGAGGCCTCGCCGAGCTTCCGGCGCAACTGCCGGACGTGGACGTCGACGGTTCGCGTGTCGCCGGCGAAGGTGTAGCCCCAAACGCGCTCGAGCAGCTGGTCGCGCGTCAGCACGAGCCCGCGGTGGTCGAGCAGCTCCCAGAGCAGGTCGAACTCCTTCGGTGCGAGCTGCACCTCTTCGCCGTCGACCTGAACCTCGCGCCGGCCCGCGTCGATCTCGAGCTTGCCGTGGGTGATCTGTCGCGTCTGCAGCTCGCGGCGCTCGGGAACGCTGCGGCGCAGGATCGACTTGACGCGCGCGACCAGCTCGCGCGGGTTGAACGGCTTCGTCAGGTAGTCGTCGGCGCCGACCTCGAGGCCGATGATCTTGTCGACGTCCTCGTCGCGCGCGGTCAGCATCAGGATCGGGACGTCCGAGCTCTGCCGCACGCGCTTGCAGATCTCGAGCCCGTCGAGGTCCGGGAGCATCAGGTCGAGGACGATCAGGTCCGGGCGCTCGCGCGCGAGCACGTCGAGGGCCTCCTGGCCCGTGCCGACCGTGCGGATGCCGTAGCCGGCGTTCTTCAGGTAGAGCGCGACGAACGACGCGATCGAGGTCTCGTCCTCGACCACCAGCACCGTCTGAGCCTTGGCTGCCATGGACTCAGGATGCCAGAGACGCCCGTCACCGCCGCTGCGGCGGGGGCGGGGGCGTCCCGAGCATGAACGGCGTCGGGTCGTCCGGGATCGTGCCGTAGGGGCCGTCGTCGAACGACATGACGCCGTTCGAGAGGCCTGGAATGCCGGCGCCGTCGGTCGAGCCGGTGGCCTGGCCGGCGGCCGACATGAAGATTCCCGTCCCCTGCAGCCGGATCACGTAGTGCCCGCCGAGCGCGCGGAAGGTCAGCTTCTTGCCCTGACAGACGGTCGTTGTCCGGTTGATCATCCGCTTGCGGCAGTGGTGGAACTCCGGCGCCGCGTCCTTCTTCGGGCGCAGCACGCGGATCCGGATCTTGCCCGTCGCCATGCGGCCGATCGCGGTTCCCTGGAGCTTGTTGAAGACGATCACCGCCCGCCCGCGCTTGACCGACATCGTGCCGTCGGTGCCGGGGGCCGCGAGCAGGGCAGCAGGCACGGCGAGCGCGAGTGTGGCGGCAAGCAGAAGCGGGAGTCGTCCCATGTGCACGGAGTATCGCGGAGGGCGATGTGTTCGCAATAAGCGGCTTGTTAGGAAACGGTAAACCCGGCCGCCAGGCGCGACAATCATGGGTGATGCGCGCAGCCCTCCTCGCTCTGGCCGTCGTAGCGGCCCTGCTGGCGGTCGGCCGGGCCCCCGCCTCGGTCGGCCCTCCGCACCTGCTCGGGCTGAGCGTCTCGAACGGCGGCAAGCCGTTCTTCGGCGACACGCGCGAGCTTGCGACCGTGAGCCCAAACGGGGACGGCCTGCGCGACCGGGCGCTGATCCGCTTTCGCCTCGACCGTCCGGGGACGGTGCGGGTGCAGGCGGTCGCAACCGACGAAGTGCGGCGGCCCGTGAGGATCGTCTGGCAGGACAAGCGCCAGCTGGCCGCCGGGCGGCAGACGATCGCCTGGCAGCCGCCCCGGAGCCTCGCTCCCCGCACGTACCTGCTCCGGTTCGTGGTCACGGGGACGAACGGCAGCCAGCGCGTTTACGGCTTCGAGCACCCTCGGGTGCATCATCTGACGAGCGGCCTCGTCGTCCGGATCCTCGGGGTCGAGGTCTCGTTCCTGCGGGCGAGCTACCCGCAGGGCGCGCAGGCCGCGTTCTCGATCGCGACCGACGCGCCGGCCATCCGGATCCAGTTTCTCTCCTACCGGAGCCCGGGCTCGCCGGCCACCCGCGACGCGTATACGAACGCGGTCACCCAGACCTCGTCCGTGCGGCTCGACTGGCGCGGCAACCGGAACGCACCGCACACCCTCCACGTGCTGATCCCGCACACCGACTCCTGGCCGAGCGGCGTCTACTTCCTGCGCGTCACGACCTCGGACGGAAGGGTCGGCTACGCGCCGCTGGTGGTGCGCGCACCGGCGCTCGGCAGCCAGCGAGTCGCGGTCATCGTCCCGACCAACACCTGGCAGGCATACAACGTCCGCGACGAGAACGGCGACGGCTGGGGCGACTCGTGGTACATCGGAGACGCGAGCCCCACGGTCGACCTGCGGCGGCCCTACGTCGACCCCGGTCTCCCCTACCGCTTCCGCGACTGGAACGCGGCCTTCTTCGGCTGGCTGCGGCAGACCGGCAAGACGGCGGACTACCTCTCCGACGACGACCTGTCCGCGGTCGCGAGCGGAGAGGCGCTTCGGAACGCCTACGACCTGGTCGTCTTCGCCGGGCACGAGGAGTACGTCACGAGCCACGTGTACGACGTGGTCGAGCGCTTCCGCGACCTCGGCGGCAACCTGATGTTCCTCTCGGCCAACAACTTCTTCTGGAAGGTGCAGCGCGAGGGCCACCATCTGCGCAGGATCGCGATGTGGCGTCGGATCGGCCGGCCCGAGGCCGCGCTCGTCGGCGTCGGACGATCGGCCAGCGACACGGGGGCGAACGAGAAGCCGTACGTCGTCCAGGGCGAGGCAAGCGCTCCCTGGGCCTTCGCCGGCACCGGGCTCGCGAACGGCTCGACGTTCGGGCACTACGGGGTCGAGGTCGACAAGCGGGTCGCAGCTTCGCCTTCCGGGACGATCGTCCTCGCGCGGATCTCACACGCGATCGGCGACCACGACGCAGAGATGACGTACTACCGGGCGGCTTCGGGCGCCGGGGTCTTCGCGGCGGGCGTTCTCGACTTCACGGACTCGATTGGGCTGCCCTCGGTGGCGAAGCTCGTCGACAACGTCTGGGCGCGGTTGTCCGGCTAGCTCGCCTAGGACAGCGGCTCGTAGTCGTAGAAGCCGCGCCCGCTCTTGCGGCCGAGCTGCCCGGCCTGCTGCATCTCGAGCAGCCGCTGCGGCGGCGCCATCCGCTCTTCGCCGAGCGCGGCGTGCAGCGCCTCCGACGCGTGGACGTGGACGTCGACGCCGATCAGGTCGATCAGCGCGCACGGGCCGATCGGCCAGTTGGCGCCGAAGCGCATCGCGCGGTCGACGTCCTCCGGCGTGACGCGGGCCTCGTCGAGGACGCGCACGCAGTCGTTCAGAAGCGGGATCAGGATCCGGTTGACGATGAAGCCGGGAGTGTCATTGCAGGCAACCGGCTCCTTGCCGATCCGCTGCGCGAAGTCGTAGGCGGCGTCGAAGGTCTCGTCGCTGGTATGCGCGGTGCGGATCACCTCGACGAGCGGCAGCACCGGCGCGGGGTTGAAGAAGTGCATTCCGACGACGCGCTCCCGGGTCTGCGTCGCCTCGGCGATCTGCGTGACGGAGAGCGCAGAGGTGTTCGTGGCGAGGACAGCCGGCGGCGCGACGATCCGGTCGAGCTTGGCAAAGAGCCCCCGCTTGACGTCGAGATCCTCGAAGGCTGCCTCGATCACGAACCCGCACGAGCCGAGCTCGGACAGGTCGGTGACGAGGCAGAGGCGGCCGAGCGCGGCGTCCTTCTCGTCCTCGCTCAGCCGGCCCTTCTCGACGCCCCGGGTGAGGTAGTGGTCGATCGTCTGGCGGGCCCGCTCGCCGAGCTCCGGCTCGACCTCGCGGCCGATCACCTCGACCCCGGCCTGGAGGCAGACCTGCGCGATCCCGGCGCCCATGGTGCCGAGCCCGACGACGCCGACGCGCGAGATCTCCACGGCGCGCGATCCTAGATGTTCACGCGCGCGCACGCGAGAACCCATTCCCCCCACCCAGGGTGGGGAAGACTGCCCGCCACCCTCGTGGGTGACGCTACCGCCGGACGTGTGACGTGTCTGTGCCGCGACGGCGCCGAATGCGTGACTCTTTCGCGCGCGCCTACAGTCGCTCGATCACGGCGGCGATCGCCTGGCCGAAGCCGATGCACATCGTCGCCAGGCCGTGGCGCGCCTCGCGCCGCTCGAGCTCGCTCAGCAGGGTCGCCGTGATCCGCGCGCCCGTCGCGCCCAGTGGGTGACCGAGCGAGATGCCGCCGCCGTTCGGGTTGACGTCACCCGCCCTTTCCACCAGCCCGGTGTCGCGCAGGAACTGGAGCGCGACCGACGCGAAGGCCTCGTTCACCTCGATCACCGCCACGTCGTCCCAGCCGAGCCCCGCCCGGGCTAGCGCGCGCTCGGACGCCTGCGGGTTCCCGTGCAGCATCAGCCGCGGGTCGACGCCGGCCAGCCCGAACGAGACGAAGCGCCCCCGCGGCTCGAGCCCGAGCCGCGAGCAGGCGGCCTCGCTCGCGACCAGCGCCGCCGCCGCCCCGTCGCAGATCTGGCTCGAGTTCCCCGCAGTCACCCTCCCCTCGGGCGCGAACGCCGGTGGCAGCGCGGCCAGCGCCTCTGCGGAGGTGTCGGCCCGCGGCGTCTCGTCGACCGCGAACAGCGTGCCGACATGCGGATTCGAGACGTCGATCGGCACGATTTCCGCAACGAACCGCCCCTCGTCCATGGCGGCCACCGCCCGCCGGTGCGACTCAAGCGAGTACGCGTCGAGCTCTTCGCGCGAAAACCCCCACTCGTCAGCGATCAGCTCGGCGGAGATCCCCTGCGGCACGATCTCGAAGCGCTCGAGCAGCTTCTCCGAGAGGTCGCCGCCGCTCGAGCCCATCGGCACGCGCGACATCGACTCGACCCCCGCCGAGACGACCAGGCCGAGCTGGCCGGACCAGACCGCGGCGGCGGCGTTGAAGTTGCACTGCATCGACGAGCCGCACTGCCGGTCGACTGTCGTCCCCGGCACCGAATCCGGCCACCCCGCCACCAAGGGCGCCATCCGCCCGATGTTCCAGCCCTGCTCGCCGACCTGCGAGACGCAGCCCATCTGCACCTCCTCGACCTCGGCCGGATCGAGCCCGTTGCGCTCGGCGAGCGCGTTCAGCACCTGCCCGGCGAGCTCGTCGGCGCGCAGCGGGGCCAGGGTGCCGTTCCGCTTGCCGATCGGCGAGCGGACGGCATCCACGATCAGCGCGTCGGCGGCCGGGGCCACGGTTCTAGACTAGCCCTCGTGGCCGTGACGACCGTCGAACGAAAGCTGTTCGTTGCCGGCGAGTGGATCGAGACCGGCGACTGGCTCGAGGTTCGCTCGCCCTACTCGGGCGAGGTGGTCGGCCGGGTCGCCAAGGCGGGCGCAGCCGAGGCGAAGCGCTCGATCGATGCCGCCGAGCAGGCGATGCAGGAGCCGCTGCCGGCGCACAAGCGGGCCGAGATCCTGGTACGGGTCGTCGCCGGGATCGCGCGAAGGCACGACGAGATCGCGAAGCAGATCTCCGACGAGGCCGGCAAGCCGCTCAAGGCCGCCCGGGCGGAGACTTCCCGCGCGATGTCGACCTACACCTTCGCCGCGGTCGAGGCGCGCAAGCTCGCCGGCGAGATGGTGCCGATGGACGCGGCCCAGGCCGGAGAGGGCAAGCTCGCCTTCACGCTGCGGCGGCCGATCGGGATCGTCGGCGCGATCTCGCCGTTCAACTTCCCGCTCAACCTGGTGGCGCACAAGCTCGCCCCCGCGCTCGCCGCCGGCTGCGCGGTCGTCCTCAAGCCCGCGAGCCAGACGCCCCTCTCGGCACTCCTGCTCGCCGAGCTCGAGGAGGAGGCAGGTTTGCCGCCGGGCTGGCTCAGCGTGATCGCCGGCTCCGCATCCGAGATCGGCGACGTGCTGGTCGAAGACGAGCGCGTCAAGGCGATCACCTTCACCGGCTCCGGCGGCGTCGGCTGGAAGCTGGCCGAGCGCGCGCCGAAGAAGAAGATCAACCTCGAGCTCGGCAACGCGACGCCGGTGATCATCGCGGCGGACGCCGACCTCGACGCGGCCGCCGCCGCGATGGCCGCCAACGCGTTCGCCTTCGCCGGACAGAGCTGCATCTCGGTCCAGCGCATCTACGTCGAGCGTGCGGCCTACGACGCCTTCCTCGACCGCTTCATGCCGCGCGTCGAAGCGCTCGTCGTCGGCGACCCGGCCGACGAGGCGACCGACGTCGGCCCGGTGATCGACCAGGGGGCGAGGGAGCGGATCCTCGAGTGGATCGAGGAAGCCCGTTCCGCCGGCGCCGAGATGCTGTCCGGCGGCGAGGACCGCGACGGTTTGATCTTCCCGACCGTGATCGCCGGCGCACCGCCGGAGCTGAAGGTGAGCTGCGAGGAGGTCTTCGGCCCCGTCGTGACCGTCAACCCGGTCGACTCGCTCGACGAGGCGATCGAGCTCGCGAACGGGACGCGCTACGGCCTGCAGGCCGGGATCTTCACGAGCGCGCTCCAGACGGCGTTGCGTGCCGGCCGCGAGCTCGAATTCGGAGGCGTGATCGTGAACGAGGCGCCGACCTTCCGCGCCGACCAGATGCCCTACGGCGGCGTCAAGGACTCGGGCAACACGCGTGAGGGCCCCCACTACGCCGTCCACGAGCTGACGGAAGAGCGACTCGTTGTCGTGCAGCTCTAGCGCCGTGCGGCGCCCATGATCGGACTGGCGCTCGCGATCATCGTGATCGGGATCCTGTTCGGCCTCGTGTGGGCCTCGGTCGGGATCGTCGTCGGCCTCGCGGGCCTGGCGCTCTTCCTCGCGCTGCTGTCGGGATTCGGCCGCGGGGCGAGCCAGTCCGTAGACCGGCCCAGCCGGTAGACTCGCGCCCCCCGTGGCGCGTTTTTCCCTGCTAAACCGCATCCCCCGCCGTCAGCGGAGCGAGCCCTCTCAGCAGCCCGCGCCCGTCTTCCGGCGGGCACCCTCGCCGGGTGCGCTCCGCCGTGAGCGGCGCGCGATCCTGAAGGCGCGGGAGAGCCGGATCCGCGACCTCGGCGGGCTCACGCTCGAGATGTACCGGCACTCGACCTTCCGCGACGAGCTGCTGATCGAGCGCTGCCGCGAGATCATCGCGCTCGAGGAGCGCCTGCACGAGCTGGACTCGATGCTGGCCGCGGTCGCGACCGCGCGGCGCGCTCCGACCACCTGCGAGTGCGGCGCGCCGCAGCCGTGGGGCTCGCACTTCTGCGCCAACTGCGGCCGTCCCGTCGGCGCCGAGCCGGTCGTCGCCTGCGAGAGCTGCGGTCACCCGCTCCCCGCCGACGCCAAGTTCTGCGCCAGCTGCGGCCACGCCGCGGCCGACGAGGAGCCGGACGCCGAAGACGACGCCGAGGAAGACGTCGCCGCGGTCGCCGCGTCGGAGGAGTCCGAGCCCGCCGCCGACCCCTGGGAGCGCTAGCAGGTGTCCGAGCCCGAGCCGCGCTGCCCTCGCTGCGGGACGCCCTACGGCGAGGGGCAGGAGTACTGCCTTCAGTGCGGCGAGCGGCTGCCGCGCCGCGGCGGGCTGATCACGCGACTCGGCACGGCCTGGCGCCGCCGGCTGGGCTGGTACCCCGGCGACTGGATCTGGCCGGCGCTGGGCGCGCTCGTGATCGCGGGAGTCGCGGGAGCGGCCTCCGCCATCTGGCTCGCGGACCGCTCGGACGCGAGCAGCAAGACGGTCGTCCAGACGTCGTCCGTGTCCAGCGTCCCGACCACCCAGAGCATTCCCGAGCCGCCGACGACGAGCACGCCCACCACGACCGCGCAGCCTCCGCCGCCACCACCGCCGCCCCCGCCGCCGCCGAACCGGCCGCTCGCCTGGCCGGCCGGGCGCAGCGGCTGGACGATCGTGCTCGACTCGCTCCCGGCGTCCACGGGCCGTGCTGAGGCCTACTCCGAGGCGCGCCGGGCGATTCGGGGCGGCCTCGAGAAGGTCGGCGTCCTCGTCTCGTCGCAGTACTCGAGCCTCCACCCCGGGTACCTCGTCGTCTTCACCGGCGTCTACTCGAACGAAGTCGCCGCCCAGAGCGCGATCCTCAACGCCCACCAGCACGGCTACGGCTCCGCGTACGCCCGCCGGATCACGCCCTGAGAGGCGTTTACCCGGCAGCAAACAGAGAAGAGGACTTTGTAACAGGCGCCGGGTTCGTTATATTCGCGTTCAAGCGCCCAGTCCCAGAACGCGTTTTAACCGCTGGTTAACAAAGCTTTGCGGGAGATTAATAGGAGCCGGAGATACTGACCTTGGACGAGCGAGCCCTCCAGATCCAGGCCTGCATGTATCAGTACTCACGTGCTATCTACCGGTCGATCAAGGACCTGATCGACCCGTACGTGGACGACGAAACCCGGGTCGAGTACCGGCGCGAGGTGCTCGAGGCCTGCGAGCAGACGATGGAGCGGCTCGCCAAGGATCCGCTCTACTTCGCCAAGCCCGACCGCGCGCTCTTCCAGGACATCCGCCGCTACTTCCCGATCACCTGCCAGGCACGCGTCGCGTGGGCGGTGCGCGAGGGCGTCGCCGCGGCGGTCGCGTTCATCGAGAGCCAGATCGAGGCCGGCGCCTTCGACGGCGGCGTCGCCCGCTGCCGGGCAACCACGCGCAAGGGCAAGCCGTGCCAGCGCACGCCGCTGCCCGACCGCGACTACTGCCCGTCGCACCAGCACCTCGAGCGGTCCAAAGTCGCCGCGTGACGACGCCGAGCGAGCGATAAGCTCGCAGAGTTGAGCCACGACACCGACAAGCTGATCCGGCAGCTTTCGCTGGTCGCGTTCCTGATGGCGGAGCGGCGGCCCGTCACCGCGCGCGAGATCAAGGCCAGCGTCGAGGGCTACCAGGAGATGTCGGACGAGGCCTTCGCGCGCCGGTTCTACTCCGACCGCGCGGAGCTGCAGGCGCTCGGCGTCCCGCTCACCTCGCAGCGCGACGAGCACACCGGCGAGGAGCTCTACAACATGCGCTCCGAGCGGTACTTCCTCCCCGAGCTCGACCTGAACGAGGAGGAGCTCGCGGCCCTGCAGACGGCCCTCTTCCTGCTCGAAGGCAAGTTCGCCTACGCCGAGCCGCTCCGGCTCGCGTTGCAGAACCTCGCGCTCGGCCGGCCGGGCTTCTCGGAGGCGCCGACCCAGACCGCGATGCGCGTCGAGGTGCTAGACCCGGAGTACTCGATCGAGATGCAGGGCCGGCTGAGCAAGCTCGAGGCGGCGATCTCGAAGCAGCGCACCGTCAAGTTCCCCTACTGGTCGATCGCGCGCGACGAGGAGCGCGAGCGGACCGTGAACCCCCTGGCGCTCTTTCAGGATGCAGGGGCCTGGTACGTCGTCGGGCACGACCTCGACGCCGAGGACGAGCGCACCTTCCGGGTGTCGCGGATCCGCGGAGAGATCCGCTTCGCCACGCGCCGCGAGCGCGATTTCCGCCTCCCGGCCGAGTTCGAGGTCGACCAGTACCGTGGCCGCCCGCCCTGGCAGATCGGCGATGCCGCCGGCGAGGCGCGGATCGAGGTCGGCGGTGACACGGCCTGGTGGGTGCAGCGCACCTACGGCTCGAGCGGCAAGGTCGAGGACGGCGTCTTCGTGACCGAGTACTCGAGCCTGGCGCTGCTCGCCTCGTGGGTGCTGCGCCAGGACGGAAGGGCGGTTCCGCGCGAGCCCGAGGACCTCCGACGCGAGATCGCCCGCGGGCTGAAGCTGGCGCGAGAGCGTCACGAGAAGGCGCCCCGTCGGCTCGCCGCCGAGTCCGACGGCGCGGAGGAGGAGCCCGCCGAGCGGCCGGCGGCGCCGGTCGCGCCGGAGCGTTTCGCGGTCCTGCAGGCGCTGCTCGCCTACCTGCTCGACCAGTGCGGCGACGAGCCCGAGGCGGAGATCCCGGCCGCCGACCTCGTCGAGCGCTTCAACATCCCGGCCGAGGACCTCGAGGAGCACCTCTCGCTGCTCAACCTCGTCAACTTCGGCGGCGGCTGCTACGCGGTCTACGCAGAGCTGCACGACGACACGGTGACGGTCGACAAGGAGCTCTTCGGCGACACCTTCCGCGCGCCGCCGCGCCTGACGCCGCTCGAGGCGCGCGCGATCCGCCTCGCGCTCGAGTTCGTCGGCCCGATGATCGCCGCCGACGCGCGGTCGCCGCTCGAGCGCGTGCGCGCGAAGCTGGAGGAGACCTTCGGCGAGTTCGAGCTGGCGCAGACGCCGGAGCCGAACGTCGGGCGGGCCGAGGAGGACCTCGTCGCCACCCTGAGCCGCGGCGCCAACGAGCGCCGCCTGGTCGAGGTCGACTACCTGAAGGAGGGCGAGGACGAAGTCTCGACGCACCTGGTCGAGCCCTACTCGCTCGAGCGACGGCTGCCGTTCTGGTACGTCCACACGTGGGACCGCACCCGCGACGGCGAGCGCTCGTTCAGGCTCGACCGGATGCGCAGCGCCCGGATCCAGCGCGCCCACTTCGAGCCGCGCGAGGGCTTCGACCCGCACGTCTTCCGCGACGCGAGGCCCGCGCGGATCTGGTACTCGAAGCAGGTCGCACGCTGGGAGGTCGAGAAGGGGGCGCACCCGCTGGCCGACGGCTCGGCGGTCGCGGAGAAGCCCGTCGGCAGCCCGGAGTGGCTGGTCGGCGAGATCCTCAGCTATCGCGGCGAGGCGGTCGTCCTCGAGCCGCCGGAGCTCCGCCGCGCGGTGGCAAAGCGAGCGCGCGAGCTGCAGCGAGAGCTCGGCGTCTCCCGCGTCCGGACCGCCGCGAACAGCTAGCGCTTAGGTTAGACCGGCAGGTCGAGCGTGAACGTCGCGCCCTGGTCCGGGGCCGACGACACCTCGAGCGTGCCGCCGTGGGCCTCGGTGATCGAGCGGGCGATGAACAACCCGAGCCCGGTTCCGGGACGGGTGTTCCCGCTGGTGACGCGGCCGAACTTCTCGAAGATCAGGCGCTGGTCCTCGTGCGCGATCCCCGGCCCGTTGTCGCGCACGTCGATGCGCAGGTGGCCGTTCCCGGCGTAGGCCCGCACCTCGACCTCGTCGCCGGCCGGCGAGTACTTGATCGCGTTCTCGAGCAGGTTCAACAGCACCTGCCGCAGCCGCTCGTGGTCGCCGCGGAGGAGCGGTAGCGGCTCGCGCACCTCGGCCCGCAGGCTCACCTCGTCGGAGGCGGCCTCCACGGTGGCGACCGTGTCGCGGACCAGCGCGGCGGGATCGACCTCGCCGAAGCGGAAGCTGAAGGTGCCCGCCTCGATGCGCGATGTGTCGAGGACCTCGCCGATCAGCGTTGCCAGGCGGCCGGTCTCGCCGGCGATCAGCTGGAGGAACGAATCGCGCTGCGCGGCACTCAGCTGGCGCCAGCGCTGCTGCAGCGTACGGGCCGAGCCGATCACGGCTGACATCGGCGTGCGCAGCTCGTGCGAGACGAGCGAGACGAAGTCGGCCCGCAGCGCCGAGAGTCGGTGCAGCTCCTCGACCGTCCGGCGCTCCGCGTCGTAGGCGCGGATGTTCTGGACCGCGCTCGCGACGAGGCGGCCGAGCAGGCCGGTGAGCTCGATCTCCTCGGGGCTGAATGTGTCGGGCTCGCGGCGGACGAGCGAGAGCATCCCGATCGTCCGTTCGCCCTGAAGCAGCGGGGTCGCCAGGCGCGAGCGCAGCCCGAGCGCGAGGAACTCCTGCTCCTCCGGATACTCGGCGTGTTGCATGTCGCGGCGGTAGACGGCCGTGTTCGTGCGGAGCAGCTCCTCGAGCAGCGTCCCGGGCGTCGGCCGGACCGAGCCGGGCGGCAGCACCTCGTCAGCACCGGCCCCGGCGACGGCCATCACCCTGGCCGTGCCTTCTTCGCTGAGGACGATCGCGATCCGGTCGAACGGGACGAGCCCCCGCACCTCGCGAATGAAGGCGTCGAAGGCCTGGTCGAGGTCGAGCGAAGAGCTGAGCGCGCGGGCACACCGGTTCGCGGCCTCGAGCGCGTCTGCCCGATGCTCGAGTCGGTCGCTCTGGTGCCGGAGGCGGATGACCAGCCAGCCGAGAAGCAGCAGCGTCGCGCCGATGAACGCGCCGGCCGCGATCCATGCCCAGCGCTCGGTCATCCCCGCTCCTCCAGCCGCGCGAGCGCCCACTCGGCGTGCTCCCGCAGAAGCGGGTCGTCCCCGTCGGCGTACCGCTCCGCGAGCGCCCGGTCGCCGCCGGTGTTGCCGAGCGCGACGAGCGCGTTGCGCCGCAGGTAGCGCG
>Ga0187776_10000147_pt1 | contig 34175 bp, 27 predicted proteins | sample 0216_BV02_MP12_2_FD_132426 | JGI IMG/M metagenome (GOLD analysis project Ga0187776, IMG submission 132426) | Tropical peat soil microbial communities from peatlands in Department of Meta, Colombia - 0216_BV02_MP12_20_MG | ecosystem: Environmental > Terrestrial > Soil > Wetlands > Peat | place...
GCGAAGGAGGCGCCGATCCCCGTCGACCGGATCGCCGCGGTGAAGATGGGCACGACGGTCGCCACCAACGCTCTGCTCGAGCGCAAGGGCGAGCGCACGGTGCTCTTCATCACGAAGGGCTTCGGCGACCAGCTGCGCATCGCCTACCAGAACCGCCCGCGCATCTTCGACCGCCACATCCGGCTTCCCGAGATGCTCTACGGCGACGTCGTCGAGGTCGACGAGCGCATGGGGGCGCGCGGCGAGGTGGTGCGCGCGCTCGACGAGGGCGCGGTCTGGGAGCAGCTCGCCGGGGCGCGGGCCGCGGGCTACGCCTCGATCGCCATCGTCTTCCTGCACGGCTACCGCTACCCGGCCCACGAGGCGCGCGTGGCCGAGCTCGCGCGGGAGGCGGAGTTCGAGCAGATCTCCGTTTCCCACGTCGTGAGCCCGCTCATGAAGGTCGTCTCGCGCGGCGACACGACGGTGGTGGACGCGTACCTCTCGCCGATCCTGCGCCGGTACGTGAACCACGTGGCCGCGGAGCTGCCCGGCGCGCGCCTCATGTTCATGCAGTCGAACGGAGGGCTCACGGACGCGCTGCGCTTCCAGGGCAAGGACTCCATCCTCTCGGGGCCCGCGGGCGGCATCGTGGGGATGGTCGCGACCTCGGCGGCGGCGGGCTTCGACAAGGTGATCGGCTTCGACATGGGCGGCACCTCGACCGACGTGTCGCACTACGCGGGAAGCCTCGAGCGGGAGTTCGAAACGCTCGTGGCGGGCGTGCGCATGCGCGCGCCGATGATGTCGATCCACACCATCGCCGCGGGCGGGGGCTCCATCCTGCGCTTCGACGGCCAGCGCCAGCGGGTGGGGCCCGACTCGGCCGGCGCCAACCCGGGGCCCGCGTGCTACCGGCGCGGCGGCCCGCTCACCGTGACCGACTGCAACGTGATGCTGGGCAAGATCCAGTCGGGCTTCTTCCCGCGCGTCTTCGGCCCGCGCGGCGACGAGCCCATCGACGCCGAGCTCGTGAAGCGGCGCTTCGCCGAGCTCGCCGCCGAGATCGGGCGGGCGACCGGCCAGCCCCGGAGTCCGGACGGCGTCGCCGAAGGGTTCCTGCGCATCGCGGTGGCGAACATGGCGAACGCCATCAAGGCGATCTCGGTGCAGCGCGGCCACGACGTGACCGAATACACGCTCGCCTGCTTCGGGGGCGCGGGCGGGCAGCACGCGTGCCTCGTGGCCGACGAGCTGGGCATGAAGCGCGTGTACATCCACCCCTTCGCGGGCGTGCTCTCCGCCTACGGCATGGGGCTCGCCGAGGTGCGGGCGCTGCGCGACGAGGCGGTGGAGCGCCGGCTGGACGAGGCCTTCGACGACGTGGTCGAGAAGTCGGTGCGCCTGGGCGAGCAGGCCGTGGACGAGCTCAAGTGGCAGGGGGTGACGCTCGCCCGCCTCGAGAAGCGCGTGCACGTGAAGTACGAGGGGACCGACACGTCGCTCGTGGTGGCGCTCGCGCCGGTCGAGGCGATGCGCGCCGAGTTCGAGCGCCTCTACGCGCAGCGCTTCAGCTTCCTCATGCCGGGGCGCTCGCTCGTCGCCGAGGCGGTGTCCGTGGAGGCGGTGGGCGGCGGCGCCTCGGAGAACGCGGCGCCGGCGGCGGTGGAGGCGGACACGCCCGGGGCCCGGACCCCGCACCCCGTCGACCGCGTGGAGATGACGAGCGGGGGCATGCGGCGCGCGACCTCGGTCTACGTGCGCGAGGAGCTGAGCGCCGGGGCGCGCGTCGCGGGGCCGGCCATCATCGCCGAGCCCAACGGCACCACCGTGGTCGAGCCGGGGTGGGAGGCGCGCGTCCTCGGCCGCGGGCACCTGGTGCTCGAGCGCGTCGCTCCCCGCGAGGCGCGCTACGCCGTGGGCACCGGCGCCGACCCGGTGATGCTCGAGGTGTTCAACAACCTCTTCATGTCCATCGCCGAGCAGATGGGGGTGCGGCTCGCCCAGACCGCGTACTCGGTGAACATCAAGGAGCGCCTCGACTTCTCCTGCGCCCTCTTCGACGCCGAGGGGAACCTCATCGCGAACGCCCCCCACATGCCGGTGCACCTCGGCTCCATGGGCGAGAGCATCCGGACGGTGATCGCGAGGAACCGCGAGACCATGCGGCCCGGCGACGTGTACGCGCTGAACGACCCGTACAACGGCGGAACCCACCTGCCCGACGTGACCGTGATCACGCCCGTGTACCTCGAGGAGCGCGAGGCCGAGCGCACCGGTTCCTACCGCACCCTCCCATCGGACCGGCCCGTCTTCTACGTCGGCAGCCGCGGGCACCACGCCGACATCGGCGGCATCACCCCGGGCTCGATGCCGCCCTTCTCGAGGACGGTCGAGGAGGAGGGCGTGCTCATCGACAACGTGAAGCTGGTCGAGGGCGGGCGCCTGCGCGAGGAGGAGATGCGGCGGCTGCTCGCCGAGGCGCGCTACCCCGCGCGCAATCCCGACCAGAACCTCGCCGACCTGCGCGCGCAGATCGCGGCCAACGAGAAGGGCGTGCAGGAGGTGAGGCGCATGGTCGCCCACTTCGGCCTCGACGTCGTGCAGGCCTACATGCGCCACGTCCAGGACAACGCCGAGGAGTGCGTGCGGCGGGTGATCGGGGTGCTGAAGGACGGCGAGTTCTCCTACGAGATGGACAACGGCGCCGTGATCCGGGTCGCCGTCTCGATCGGCGCCGACCGGCGCAGCGCGACCGTGGACTTCACGGGCACGAGCGGCCAGCTCGAGAGCAACTTCAACGCGCCCGCCGCCGTGGTCTACGCGGCCGTGCTCTACGTCTTCCGCACGCTCGTCGACGACGACATCCCGCTCAACGCCGGGTGCCTGAAGCCCCTGCGGGTGATCGTGCCCGAGGGCTCGATGCTCAACCCGCGCCCGCCGGCGGCCACGGTGGCGGGCAACGTCGAGACCTCGCAATGCCTCACGGACGCGCTCTACGGGGCGCTCGGCGTGATGGCCGCCTCCTACGGCACGATGAACAACTTCACCTTCGGCAACGACCGCTACCAGTACTACGAGACGATCTCGGGCGGCACGGGCGCGGGCCCCGGCTTCGACGGCACCGACGCGGTGCAGGCGCACATGACCAACTCGCGCCTCACCGACCCCGAGGTGCTCGAATGGCGCTTCCCCGTGCGCATCGAGGGCCACGCGATCCGGCGCGGCAGCGGCGGGCGCGGGAAATGGCGCGGCGGCGACGGCGCGACGCGCCGCGTGCGCTTCCTCGAGCCCATGACGGCCGCGATCCTCTCGGGCCACCGCCGCGTTCCACCCTACGGGATGGCGGGAGGCGCGCCGGGCGAGCTCGGGCGCAACTGGGTCGAGCGCGCCGACGGGTCGCGCACCGAGCTTTCCTTCGCCGACGAGACCGTGATGAGCGAAGGCGACGTGTTCGTGATCGAGACGCCGGGGGGCGGCGGCTACGGGACGTGAGTCGGCCCGCTTGACTCTTGACATTTTCGCGGAAGGAGCGCGGGGCTCGCGGGCGTGTGCGAAAATTAACTTACCCCTCGCGTCGCGCCGCGTATAAAATAGTTGCCCTTCCCGTGCGCGTGGGAGCGCAGCGCGGGAAACGGGAAAATCCGGCCTTGAAGATCGGCTCCATCCACCTGAAGAACAACCTCGTCGTCGCGCCCATGGCGGGCGTGACCGATCGCCCCTTCCGGAGCCTGTGCAAGCGCATGGGCGCGGGCATGGCGGTGTCCGAGATGGTGGCGTCGAATTCCCTCCTCTGGGGCTCCGAGAAGACGATCCGCCGCGGCAACCACGAGGGCGAGGTGGAGCCCAGGGTGATCCAGATCGCGGGGGCGGACCCCGCCATGATGGCCGAGGCCGCGAAATACAACGTGGACAAGGGCGCCGACATCGTCGACATCAACATGGGCTGCCCGGCCAAGAAGATCTGCAACGTCTATGCCGGGAGCGCGCTTCTGCAGGACGAGCCGCTCGTCGCGAGGATCGTGGACGCGGTCGTGAAGGCGGTGCAGGTCCCGGTCACGCTCAAGATCCGCACCGGCTGGAACCGGGACAACCGCAACGCCCTGCGCATCGCGAGGATCGCCGAGGACCACGGCATCCGCTCGCTCGCCATCCACGGCCGCACGCGCGCCTGCATGTACACGGGCGACGCGGAGTACGACACGATCCGCGCGGTGAAGCAGTCGGTCGGCATCCCGGTGATCGCCAACGGCGACATCGCCACGCCGCGCAAGGCGAAGGAGGTGCTCGAGTACACGGGCGCCGACGCGGTCATGATCGGCCGCGCCGCCCAGGGCCGGCCCTGGATCTTCCGCGAGATCGACCATTTCCTGAGGACCGGCACCGAGCTGGCTCCACCCGGCGTGGCGGAGATCCGCGAGGTGCTGGTGGCCCACCTGCACGAGCTCTACGCCTTCTACGGCGAGGAGCGGGGCGTGCGGGTGGCGCGCAAGCACATCGGCTGGTACACGAAAGGACTCAAGAACTCCGCCGTGTTCCGCGCCCGCATGAACACCCTCGAGACCACCGGGATGCAGCTCGACGCCGTGGAGCGGTTCTTCGGCGAGCTGCTCGCGCGCTCGGCGAGCCTCGAATACGACGAAGAGGTCGCCCTTGCAGCGTAAACACCGGTACACCGCGAAGGCCGAAGGGGGCGGGCGCGAGAACGAGCTGGCTTCCACCGTCCGCAAGGTGATGAGGCAGTACTTCAAGGACCTCGACGGGGAGAAGTGCACCAACATCTACGAGATGGTGGTGTGCGCGGTCGAGCGGCCGATGCTGGAGGTCGTGATGTTCCAGGCGCAGGGCAACCAGACGCGCGCGGCCCAGCTCCTCGGGCTCAACCGCAACACGCTGAGGAAGAAGCTGCACCAGCACGGACTGGACTGAAGCGGACGGCGAGATGCCCGCGATCAGAATCCGCCGCGCGCTGCTCAGCGTCTCCGACAAGACGGGGATCGTCGATTTCGCGAAGGCGCTGCTCGTGCACGGCGTGGAGATCGTCTCCACGGGCGGCACGGCGCAGCTGCTGAAGGTGAACGGCGTCGTGGCGACCGAGGTCGCCGACTACACGCACTTCCCCGAGATGATGGACGGCCGGGTGAAGACGCTCCACCCGAAGGTGCACGGCGGCATCCTCGCGCGCCGCGACCGCCCCGACCACGTGCGCGCGATGCAGGACCACGGCATCCCGCCGATCGACATGGTGGTCGTGAATCTCTATCCCTTCGAGCGCACCGTGGCGAAGCCCGGCTGCACGATGGAAGAGGCGATCGAGAACGTCGACATCGGGGGCCCGGCGATGGTGCGGGCGGCCGCCAAGAACCACGCGTTCGTCGCCGTGGTGACGGATCCCGCGGACTACGCCGCGCTCGCGAGGAAGATGAAGGCCTCGGGCGGCGCCCTCGGCGACGAGGACCGCTACGCGCTCGCCGCCAAGGCCTTCAGCCACACCGCCGAGTACGACGGCACGATCTCGAGCTGGCTCACGAGCCGCGACGCGGCGGGCACGGCGCGCGAGTTCCCCGACCGGCTGAACCTGCAGTTTCGCCTCGCCCAGGCGCTGCGCTACGGCGAGAACCCGCACCAGTCGGCCGCGTTCTACGCCGAGCGGGAGCCCCCCGCGGGCACGCTCGCCCGCTTCCGCCAGCTCCAGGGCAAGGAGCTCAGCTACAACAACATCGCGGACGCCGACGCCGCGTGGGAGTGCTGCCGCTCCTTCGACGTGACCGCGTGCGTCATCGTGAAGCACGCGAACCCCTGCGGGGTCGCGGTGGCGCAGACGCCGCTCGAGGCCTACCGCAACGCCTTCCTCACCGATCCCACCTCCGCCTTCGGCGGCATCATCGCGTTCAACCGGCCGGTGGACGCGGCCGCGGCCGAAGCCGTCTCGAAGCAGTTCGTCGAGGTGCTGATCGCCCCCGGATACGACGAGGGCGCGCGCAAGGTGCTGGCGGCCAAGCAGAACGTGCGCGTGCTCGAGATCGCCCTCGAGGGCGGGGCCAACCGTTTCGACCTGAAGCGCGTGGGCGGGGGGCTGCTCGTGCAGACGGTGGACGACTACGACGTCGCGGAGCTGCGGGTGGTCACGCGCCGCTCCCCGACGGCGGAGCAGATGAACGACCTCGTGTTCGCCTTCCGGGTCGCGCGCTTCGTGAAGTCCAACGCGATCGTCTTCTGCCGCTCGGGCATGACGCTCGGCGTGGGCGCGGGCCAGATGAGCCGCGTGGACTCGACGCGCATCGCCGCGATCAAGGCGCGCAACGCCGGGCTCACGTTGCGCGGCTCGGTGGCCGCCTCCGACGCCTTCTTCCCGTTCCGCGACGGCCTGGACGTCGTGGCGAAGGCCGGCGCGAAGGCCGTGATCCAGCCGGGGGGCAGCGTCCGCGATTCCGAGGTGATCGCCGCGGCCGACGAGCACGGCATCGCGATGGTGTTCACCGGGATGCGCCACTTCCGGCATTGAAGCTCCTCGTCATCGGCTCGGGGGGCCGGGAGCACGCCATCGCGTGGCGCCTCGCGCAGTCGCGCCGCGTCTCGCGGGTGTACGTGGCGCCGGGCAACGCCGGCACCGCGCGCGAGGACGGCGTCTTCAACGCGCCGATCACGGCGATTCCCGAGCTCGTGCGCTTCGCGAAGGACGAGGGGATCCACGCGACCGTCGTGGGCCCCGAGGGGCCGCTCGCCGCGGGGATCGTGGACGAGTTCCTCGACGCGGGCCTGCGCATCTTCGGCCCCACGAAGGCGGCCGCGCAGCTCGAGGCCTCCAAGGATTTCGCCAAGCGCTTCATGGCGCGTCACGGGATCCCGACCGCGGGCCACGCCACCTTCACCGACGCGCAGCCCGCCCACGACCACGTCGACGCGCACCCGGTGCCCATCGTCGTCAAGGCCGACGGGCTCGCCGCGGGCAAGGGCGTGGTGGTCGCCGCTACGCCGGCCGAGGCGCACGACGCCATCGACGCGATGCTCGCCGGCGGCAAGCTCGGCGAGGCGGGCCACCGCGTGGTGATCGAGGAGTTCCTCGAGGGCGAGGAGGCGAGCTTCATCGTGATGGCGGACGGGAAGAACGTGCTGCCGCTCGCCTCGAGCCAGGACCACAAGCGCATCTTCGACGGCGACCGCGGGCCCAACACCGGCGGCATGGGCGCGTACTCGCCGGCGCCGGTCGTCACGCCCGAGGTGCACCACCGCGTCATGCGCGAGGTGATCGCGCCCGTGGTGAAGGGCATGGCCGCCGAGGGGACGCCCTACACGGGGTTCCTCTACGCGGGCCTCATGATCGACGCGGGCGGCGCCCCGCACGTGGTGGAGTTCAACTGCCGCCTGGGCGATCCCGAGGCGCAGCCGATCCTCATGCGCCTCAAGTCCGACCTCTTCGAGCTCGTCGAGCAGGCGCTGGAGGGCACGCTCGACCGGGCCGAGGCGCAGTGGGACCGGCGCGCGGCGCTCGGCGTCGTGCTCGCCGCCGCGGGCTACCCCGGGACGCCGCGCAAGGGCGACGAGATCCACGGCCTGCCGCGCGACGAGGAGGACTTCCACGTCTTTCACGCCGCGACCGAGGAGCGCGGCGGGAGGCTGCTCACGAGCGGCGGGCGCGTCCTGTGCGTGACCGCCCTCGGCGACAAGGTGAAGATCGCCGCCGCGCGCGCCTACGAGGTCGCCGAGCGCATCCGCTTCGACGGGATGCAGTTCCGCAAGGACATCGGCCACCGCGCCTTCGGACGCCGATGACCGACCCCGCCGCGGTCCGCGACTACCTGCTGGGCTTGCAGGAGCGCATCGTCGCGCGCATGGAGGCGCTCGACGGCGGCCGGTTCCTGCGCGACGAGTGGACGCGGCCCGAGGGCGGCGGCGGCATCTCGCGCCTGCTCGAGGAAGGCGCGCTCCTCGAGCGGGCCGGCGTGGGCTTCTCCCACGTGCACGGGCGGAAGCTTCCGCCCTCGGCGAGCGCGCACCGGGCGGGCATCGCGGGGCTTCCGTGGGAGGCGATGGGGGTCTCGCTCGTCTTCCATCCGCGCAACCCCCACGTTCCCACCGTGCACATGAACGTGCGGTTCTTCTCGGCCCGGGCGCCGGAAGGCGCGTCCTCGGGCGAGGCGCAGGGCGCCTGGTGGTTCGGCGGCGGCATGGACCTCACGCCGTACTACCCCGTGCACGAGGACTGCGTCCACTTCCACCGCGCCAACCGCGAGGCGCTCGCGCCCTTCCCGGGCCTGCACGAGCGCTTCCGCAAGGGGTGCGACGAGTACTTCTTCCTCCGGCACCGCGGCGAGCCGCGCGGCATCGGCGGCACCTTCTTCGACGACTTCAACGAGCTCGGATTCGAGAAGAGCTTAGCGGTGATGCGCGCCGTGGGCGACGCGTTCCTGCCCGCCTACGTGCCCATCGTGGAGCGCCGGCGCGCCGATCCCTACGGCGAGCGGGAGCGCGACTTCCAGGCCTACCGGCGCGGGCGCTACGTCGAGTTCAACCTCGTGTGGGACCGCGGCACGCTCTTCGGCCTGCAGTCGGGCGGGAGGGCCGAGTCCATTCTCATGTCGCTGCCGCCGGTGGCGAAGTGGCGCTACGACTGGAAGCCCGCGGCGGGCACGCCCGAGGCGCGCCTCGCGCAATTCCTGATGCCGCCGCGCGACTGGGCGAGCCTCTAGCGATGGCCGCGCCGTCGCCCGCGCCCCTGCCGCTCGCCTCGCGCGAGACGCACCGCCGGCGCGTGCTGAGCGCCGCCAAGGCGGGCTTCGCGCTCATCGCGTTCTCGCTGCTCCTCGGGATGGCGGGCTACTCCGTCTTCGAGGGGCTGGGTCCGCTCGACGCCTTCCTCAACGCCGCGATGGTCCTTTCGGGCATGGGACCCGTGGACCTGCCGAAGACGACCGCGGGCAAGCTCTTCGCGGGGCTGTACGCGATCTACTCGGGCTTCGCCGTGCTGGGCATCGCCGCGGTGATCTTCGCGCCGGCCGTGCACCGCATCTTCCACAAGCTGCGCATCGCCGACGCGGAGCGCGAGCCTAGGACGTAGGCGCGCCTTCCATCAGGAGCAGGCGCCCGCGGCTGTTCGCCTGGCGCATGGCCTTGGGCTTCCGGTACTCGGGCGAATTCCACCAGCCGCGCGCCGCCTCCATGGAGGGGAACTCGATGATGACGCGCCGGCGCTCGGGCCAGTCGCCCTCGAGCGGCTCGCACGCGCCGCCGCGCGTGAGGAACTTCCCGCCGTATTTCGCGATCGTGGGGGGAACGAGCTTCGTGTACTCCTTGTAGCCCTCGGGATTGGTGATCTCGATCTCCGCCAGCACATACGCCGCCATGGCTCCCCCTCGCCGCGAAAGGCGCCATCGTAGCAAATGGCGGCGCGGGTGCCGTCAGAGGGCGTCGTAGGCCTCGCGCACCGCCTTCGCCCCGTGGCGGCGCTCGAGGCGGCGCACGGCGAAGTGGCCGCGCGCCATGTCCTGGTAGTGGCCGATGAAGACCGTGTTGACGAGCGCGCCGCCCGCCGCGCCGAGGATGGGAATCGCCTGGGCGGCGGCCTTCTCCGAGACCACGATGCCGAAGCGCGCGCCGATGAGGGCGACCAGGCGCACGAGGGCCGGCGCCCCTCCCTTGGCGAGCCCCTTCTGCGCGAGGTGCTTCGAGGCCTCGGTGACCGCGGTGGCGAGGGCGGAGCGCACGGCGAAGTAGCCCGTCTCCGCCGCGTCGTCGGATGCGGAGCGGTCGCTCCCCAACGCGAAGACGCCCAGGCAGGCAAGCCGCGTGTCGAGGTCGGCGAGGTCCTCGCCGTGGGCCGCGGCGATGTCGGCGATGGAGCGCAGCATGAGCGTGGTGGACACCGGGAGCTCCACGGCGAGCGCCGGCAGTCCGAAGGCGCCGCCGGCCGCGCCCGAGGCGGCGGCGGCGAAGCGGTGGAGCTTGTCGCCCGCGGGAAGGGCGCCCCGGCCGCCGAGCGAGCTCACCGCCACGTCGAGCGCCTTCATGAGCGCCGCGCGCGTCGCCTCGTGCACCGTCGCCTGCCAGCGCGAGGGCAGGAGCTTCATGCCCTTCTCCACGGGCGAGCCCACGAGCGCCGAGAGCTTCACGGCGATGCCGGGATGCTCGAGGATCTCCTTGGCGCGCGCGAGCTCCGCGAGGTCTTCCTTGCCGAGGGTCATGGCTATTCGCCGAGGTACGCCTCGCGCACGCGCGGGTCGTCGAGCAGCGCGCGGGCGGGGCCCGAGAGGGTGACGAGGCCGCCGTCGAGCACGTAGCCGCGATGGCTCACCTCGAGGGCGAGGCGCGCGTTCTGCTCGACGAGGAGCAGCGTGACGCCCTCGGCGGCGATGGTGCGGACCACCTCGAAGATCCGCTCCACCATGAGGGGCGCGAGCCCCATGCTCGGCTCGTCGAGCAGCAGGAGCCTGGGGCGGCTCATGAGCGCGCGGGCGATCGCGAGCATCTGCTGCTCGCCGCCGGAGAGCGTCCCCGCGGTCTGGCGGCGGCGCTCGGCGAGGCGCGGGAAAAGGTGGAAGACGTGCTCGCGGTCGGCCCGGACGGAAGGGTCGCTCCCGCGCGCGTAGGCGCCCATGGCGAGGTTCTCGTCGATCGTGAGCTGCGGGAAGATGCCGCGGCCCTCGGGAACCATCGCGAGCCCGAGGCGCGCGATCTCGTGCACGCGCAGGCCCCCGATGTCGCGCCCGTCGTAGCGGATGCTTCCGGCCGCGGCGCGCACGAGGCCCGTGACCGCGCGCAGCGTCGTGCTCTTGCCCGCGCCGTTGGCGCCGATGAGGCACACCATCTCGCCCGGCTCGACGGCGAGGTCGATCCCCTTCACGGCGCGGATGCCGCCGTAGGCGACCTCGAGCCCCTCGAGGGCGAGCAGGCTCATGCCTGCGCCTTCTCGTGCGGCTTGCCGAGGTAGGCCTCGATCACGCGCGGGTCCTTCTGGATCGCCTTCGGCTCGCCCTCGGCGATCTTGCGGCCGTAGTCGAGGACGAGCACCCGGTCGCACAGGCCCATCACGAGCTTCACGTCGTGCTCGATGACGAGCAGCGTCACGCCGTCGGAGCGGATCGACTCGAGGAGGCGGCGCAGCTCGAGCTTCTCCGTGGCGTTCATGCCGGCGGCCGGCTCGTCGAGGGCGAGCAGGCGCGGGTCGGTGGCGAGCGCGCGCGCGATCTCGAGGCGGCGCTGGTCGCCGTAGGAGAGGTGGCGCGCGAGGAGGTTTCCGCGGGAGGCGATCCCCACGTACGCGAGGAGCTCGCGGGCGCGGCGCTCGATCGCGGCCTCCTCGGCGCGCGTGCCCGGCCCGCGCAGGATCGCGCCCACGACGCCCGCGCGGGTGCGCACGTGCCGGCCGATCATCACGTTCTCGAGGGCCGAGAGGTTCGCGAAAAGGCGGATGTTCTGGAAGGTGCGGGCGATGCCGAGCTTCGCGATGCGGTCCGGGGTCTGGGCGGCGAGCGCGCCGCCTTCGAAGCGCACCCGGCCCTTGTCCTGCCGGTAGATGCCCGTGAGGACGTTGAAGAGCGTGGTCTTGCCCGCGCCGTTGGGCCCGATGAGCCCGTAGATCTCGCCCCTCGCGATGGAGAAGCTCACGTCCGAGAGCGCGGTGAGGCCGCCGAAGCGCTTGCCGATGCGCTCGACCTCGAGGATCGGCGCCGCCGCGGGGGCGGGGACCGCGCTCGGCTCAGTCGACATCTTCGGGGGCGACGAGCTCGCGCTTGCGCACGGCCGAGGGCAGGAGCCCCGCGGGACGGAACAGCATCATCACGACCATCGTGAGCCCGAAAAGGAGCATGCGGATCACTTCCGGATCGACGATCGAGCGGCCGAAGAGCCAGCTCTGCACGGGGGCCACGCTGTAGCGCAGGAGCTCGGGCACGAACGTGAGGAGCATGGCGCCCAGGATCACGCCCCAGACGTTGCCCATGCCGCCCAGCACCACCATCGAGAGCACCATCACGCTTTGCGTGAGCACGAAGCTCTCCGGGCTGATGAAGTTCTGCATCGCCGAGAACATGCCGCCCGCCACGCCGCCGAACGAGGCGCCCATCGCGAAGGCGAGGAGCTTCATGTTGCGCGTGTTGATGCCCATGGAGCGGGCCGCGAGCTCGTCCTCGCGGATCGCCTCCCACGCGCGGCCGATGCGCGAATCCTGCAGGCGCAGGTTCACGACGATCACCAGCGCGAGGATCGCGAGCAGGAAGTAGTAGTACTTGATGGTGCCGGAGAAATCGAGGCCGGCGAAACGGCTCGGCACGCCGAAGTGGATCCCCATGAAATGCACCGAGTCGATCGACCAGATGCCCTTCGGCCCGTTGGTGAGGTTGAACGGGTCCGAGAGGTTGTTGAGGAAGATGCGGATGATTTCGCCGAAGCCGAGGGTCACGATCGCGAGGTAGTCGCCGCGGAGCTTGAGCGTGGGCGTGCCGAGCAGGATGCCGAACAGGCACGCGATCGCCGCGCCGATCGGCAGGATCGCCCACCACGGCCAGTGGATGTCGAACTGGGGCGAGGCGAGGAGCGCGTACGTGTACGCGCCCACGGCGTAGAAGGCGATGTAGCCCAGGTCCAGCAGCCCCGCGAACCCCACCACGATGTTCAGCCCCAGCGCGAGCATCGTGAAGAGGATCGCGAAGTTGGTGATGCGCACCCAGGCCGTGCCGACGTAGGCGAGCGCGAAGGGGAGCACCAGGAGCGACATCACAACGAGCGCGACCCCGGCCCACTTGGCCTTGGGGCTCGAGCGAAGCGCGCCGATGGTGCCCATGGTCACACTTTTGCCTGAATCACTTTCCAACGCACGATCACGCCCGGTCGCCGACGCGCTCGCCGAGCAGGCCCGAGGGCCGGAAGATGAGCACGAGGATCAGCACGATGAACGCGTACACGTCCTTGTAGTTGCTGCCGAAGAGACTCGCTTCGGGGCTCGCCGCGCACACGCCGGCGAAGCCCGGGAGGAAGTGGTTGAGGGTGCAGACGTTGGTCCAGTCGCCCACGTACCCCGTGCCCAGGGCCTCGATGAGCCCCATGAGCACGCCGCCGAGCACCGCGCCGGGGAGGTTGCCGATCCCGCCCAGCACCGCCGCGGAGAACGCCTTCAGGCCGAGCAGGAATCCCATCTGATAGTGCGCGATGCCGTAGTAGGTTCCCACCATCACCCCGGCGACCGCGCCGAGGGCCGCGCCCACGACGAAGGTGAAGGAGATCACGCCGTTCACGTCCACGCCCATGAGCCCGGCCACGTGCGCGTTCTGCGAGGTCGCGCGCATCGCGATCCCGATGCGCGTGCGGTACACGAGCGCGAGCAGGCCCACCATCATCAGGACCGACGCGCCGATGATCGCCAGCTGCACGTTGGAGATCGTCGCGGCGGTCGGCGAATTCCCGAGGTGGTAGAGCTTGAGGTCGATGATCTGCGGGAAGGCGATGATGTTGCGGCTCCAGACGAGGAGCGCGAGGTGCTGAAGGACGATCGAGACGCCGATCGCGGTGATGAGCGGCGCCAGGCGCGGGGCGTTGCGCAGCGGCCGATACGCGACGCGCTCCACGACGTAGTTCACCGCCATGCATACCGGGATCGCGGCGAGCGTCCCGGCGCCCACGATCACCAGGGGCGGCAGGCCGGAGGGGGCGAGCGCGACGATCACCGAGAAGGCGACCATGCAGCCGATCATCACGATCTCGCCGTGCGCGAAATTGATGAGCTCGATGATGCCGTAGACCATCGTGTACCCCAGCGCCACCACGGCATAGACGCAACCCAGCGTGAGGCCGTTGACGACCTGCTGCAGGAAGATGTCCATCGGGCGATTCTAAGGGCACACCGGCCGTCCGTGCACGCTCGCCGGCTCCGGCTCCCCGGCCGGGCCGCGCGGCTTCCGCGGGCGCCGGCGAAAAAAAACGGCACCGGGGTCCGGTGCCGTCGATTCCAGCGGGCCGGGCCCGCTGATCGAGTTGTTCTTCTCTCTTGTTCGCGTTGTTATTTCTTCTTTTCCGCGGGCTTGGCTTCTCCCTTGTTTCCTTCCTCCTTCGGCGCTGCGGCCGGGGCCGCGGCGGGCGCCGCCGGGGCGCTCGCGGCGGGCACGAACGGCGTCGTCTGCCCGTTCTTCACGATGGCGATCGGAGTCACCCGGCCGTTCTCCATCTTGAAGATCGTCATCTCGGCGTCCTTGCGGTCGCCCTTGTCGTCGAACTCGACCTTGCCGGTGGCGCCGTTGAACGAGACCTTGAACAGGTCGGGCGCGAACTTCGCCGGGTCGGTCGAATCGGCCATCTTCATCGCCTCGATGACCGCGTTGGTCGCGTCGTAGAAGTACGGCGCGTACTGCTTGATCTCGCCGTACTGCTTGGTGAAGGCGTCGACGAATTCCTTGCTCGCGGCCTCGCGCGGCAGCCCCGCCTGCGAGCACACCATGCCCTCGGCGGACTTGCCCGCGAGCTTGGCCATCTCGTCGGTGCAGGCGCCGTCGCCGAAGGCGAAGATCGCCTTGATGCCGAGCTCGCGCGCCTGCTTGAGCATCGGGCCGCCGGTCGCGTCCATGCCTCCGTGGAAGACGACGTCGGGACGCTCGGACTTCACCTTGGTGAGCAGCGCCTTGAAGTCGGTCTCCTTGTCCGTGGTGTGCTCGTGCGCGAGGACGCGGACCTTGTCGGCCTTGAGCGTCTTCTCCACCTCGTCGGCGAGACCCTGGCCGTACGCGGTCTTGTCGTCGACGATCGCGACCTTCTTCGCCTTGAGCTCGTGCGCGATGTAGGAGGCGATCGCCGGGCCCTGCTGGTCGTCGCGGCCCACGGTGCGGAACACGGTCTTCAGGCCCCGCTCGGTGAGCGTCGGGTTGGTGGCCGAACCGGAGATCATCGGGATGCCGGCCTTCGCGTAGATCTCGGAGGCAGGGATCGAGACGCCCGAGTTGAGGTGGCCGATCACGGCGGCGACCTTCGCGTCGACGAGCTTCTGCGCGACGGTGGTGCCGGTCGCCGGGTCGGCCTGGTCGTCCTCGCTGTCCATCACGAACTTCACGGGTTTGCCGCCGATGGTGAGGTGCTTCTCGTTGGCCTGGTCGATGGCGAGGTGCACGCCGTTCTCGTCGTCCTTGCCGAGGTGGGCGATGGAGCCGGTGAGCGGGCCCGCGTGCGCGATGGTGACGGTGAGGACGGCGGGGGTCGCGGGCTGCGGCGCGGGGGCCTGGGCCTGCTCCTCCTTCTTGCCGCACGCGGCGAGGCCGAGCGCGGCCGTCACGGCGAGGGCGAGGGCAAGCGGTTGGGGGCGATTCATGGAGAGCTCCTGGGAGGGGGTCGGACCGGGCGCAGGGCGCCGGAGAGGGGCGCATTATGGGGACGCGCCCCGAAGCATGTCAATTTCCGCCCGCTCGCTTGCCGGAAAGGCGTTGCGCTCCCCGAAAGAAAAAGCCGGCGCGCGGCCGGCTTTCCTGGGGCGGCGAAGCGCGCCGGCGCCGTCACTTGAGCGACAGGATCCACTCGACCAGCGTCTTCACGTCCGCGGGCTTGACCTGGGTGTTGGGCGGCATCGGGACCGCGCCCCACACGCCGGAGCCGCCCTTCTCGACCTTCGCGACGAGCTTCGCCTCGGCCCCCTTGTCGCCGCGGTACTTGGCTGCGACGTCCTTGTAGGCGGGCCCGACGACCTTCTTGTCGACGGAATGGCAGGCGAGGCAACCGCTCTTCTGGGCGAGCGCCGTCTCGTCGGCGGCGGCGGCGGGGAGCGCGAGGGCGGAAAGGCCGAGCGCGGCGAAAAGGGCAAGCGACGTCTTCTTCATGTGCACGGGGCTCCTTGAGGGGTGGGGCTACGGGAAACCCGCAATTTTCGGCAATCCGAGCGTCTCGCGCAATTGCTCCAAAGAGGTAGCCGGGGGTAGGCAAACCGTGCCCTCGCAGACCCACGCCTGGATGGCGCCACCCGGGGGCTTCGCGAGCGGCGCGGGCAGGTCGGGCTCGCCGGCGGGGATGAAGAGCGCGACCGCCGTGGGGAGATACGCCCCGTCGAGGAGCGAGCGCCAGGGGGCGAGCGCCTCCGCGGGCCCGCGCACGATCACGGTGCGCGGCGGCTCGAGCTGCTCCTCGAGCGCGGCGAGCATCGTGCCGAACGCCGAGGGCATGCGCTCCACGCCCGGGAGGAAGAGCTCGACGGTATCGCGCGCGGCATCGGCGAAGCGGGGCTCGTCCACGAGGAGCGCAAGGCGCCCGAGCGCCCACGCGGCCACGCCGTTGCCCGAGGGCGTGGCGTTGTCCGGGCCCGGCTTGGGGCGGTGGATGAGCGCCTCGTGGTCGTTCGAGGTGAAGAAGAACCCGCCTTCCTCCGGGTCGTGGAAGCGCTCGACGAGGGCGCGGCCGATCGCCACGGCCCACGCGAGGTCCGCGGACGAGAATCGCGCCTGGAGGACCTCGACCAGGGCCGCGAGCAGGTACGCGTGGTCGTCGAGGTAGGCATCGAGGTGGGCGTGGCCGTCGCGGGACGTAGCGAGCAGCCGCCCGTCGCGCCACATCGCGGACTTGACGTGATCGAGCGCGCGGCGCGCCGAGGCGAGCCACTCGGGGCGACCGAGCACGCGCGCCGCGCGCGCCATGCCCGCGACCATGAGGGCGTTCCACGACGTGAGCACCTTGTCGTCGAGGCCCGGCCGCACGCGAGCGTCGCGCGCCGCAAGGAGCTTCGCCCGTGCGGACTCGAGCAGGTCCCGCGCCCGATCCTCGGCGACGCCCATGGCGCGGGCGACGGCGGGAAGGTCGCGCGCGATCGCGAGGTGCCAGGCGTGGCCCTCGAAGTTGGGCGGGCGGTCGAGCCCGTAGACGAGGGATGCGGCCTCGAATTCTTCTTTCGCGAGCAACGCGCGGACCTCGTCGACGCTCCAGACGTAGTACTTGCCCTCCTCGCCCTCGGAGTCGGCGTCGAGCGACGAGTAGTAGCCGCCCCCGGGCGACTGCATCTCGCGCATCACCCACGTGGCGGTCTCCTCGCACACGCGCGCGAAGAGCGGCTCGCGCGTGATCGCCCACGCGTCGGCGTATAGGCGCAGCAGCGACGCGTTGTCGTAGAGCATCTTCTCGAAGTGGGGGATCGCCCACTCGGCGTCCACGCTGTAGCGCGCGAAGCCGCCGCCCAGCTGGTCGTAGATGCCGCCTTCGGCCATGCGGCGCAGGGTGAGCGTGGCCATGTCGAGCGCCGCGCGGCCCGAGGGCTCGTGCGGCGCGGCGGCCCATCGGCGCAGGAGCAGATCGATCGTCTCGGCGCGCGGGAACTTGGGCGCGCCGCCGAAGCCTCCGTGCTCGCGGTCGAAGGACGCGTCGAGCTCCTCCACCGCTCGGTCGAGGGGTTCGCGCGCGAGCGCCGCGGCCGCAGCGCCGGCGCGGGGCTGCGTGCGCTCGAGGGCGGCGGCGAGCTCGGCGCCCGTCTCGCGGATCTCGTCGGGATGGCGGTCGTAGTACTCCCGCACGCGCCTGAGCACGTCGCCGAAGGCGGGCATGCCGTAGCGCGGGGCGTCGGGGAAGTAAGTCCCGCCGAAGAACGGCACCTGGTCCGGCGTGAGGAACATCGTGAGGGGCCAGCCGCCGGTGCGGCGCGTGAGCATCGCCTGCGCCGTCTGGTAGATCTGGTCGATGTCGGGCCGCTCCTCGCGGTCCACCTTCACGTTCACGAAGAGCTCGTTCATGAGCCTCGCGGTCGCCTCGTCCTCGAACGACTCGTGGGCCATCACGTGGCACCAGTGGCACGCCGAGTAGCCCACGGAAAGCAGGATCGGCTTTCCGGTGCGCTTCGCCTCGGCGAGCGCCTCCTCGCCCCAGGGATACCAGTCGACGGGGTTCCCCGCGTGCTGCCTCAGGTAGGGGCTGGTCTGGTTCGCGAGGCGGTTGGCCATGGGCCGCGCGGGCTATTCCTCGACGGCCTCGGGCTCGTGGCGGACGGGGAAGTTGACGGAGTTGGCGATGAAGCAGTAGTGGTGGGCGCGCTCGTGCAGCGCGTTCACCGCCGCAGGATCGGTGCCGCGCGGGACGGTCACGCGCGGGCGCAGCACCACCTCGAGCATCTGGGTCTGGCCCGCGGCGTTCTTGCCGAGGCGCCCCGTGGCGCGGTCCTGGTAGCGGCGGATCGCGATGCCCTTCCGCTGCGCGAGGTAGAGGTAGGTGAGCAGGTGGCACTCCGAGAGCGACAGGATCAGCAGGTCCTCGGGGCTGTAGCCGCGGTCGTGGCCGCCGAGCGCGGGCGGCAGCGCGCCCGGCAGCTCGGGATGCGCGCCGCTTCCGCGCATGCGGTTGTCGCGCGAGAACGCGGGATCGGGAGGCACCTTCTGGGCCGGGTCGGCGGGATATTCGACGGTCGTCTCGAAGACGTGCTCTTCGGCCATGGGGGAGCCTCCGGGAGGATTCAGGTCGCGGCGCGCGAGGGCAGGCGCACGAGACCGAGGATGAGCGCGCATCCTGCGAGAATGATCGCACATCCGGCGATGCGCCCGGGCGTCACGGGCTCTCCCAGGAACGCCACGCCCCACGCCATCCCGAACACGGGCACGAGGAGGGTCACGGTGATCGCCTTCACGGGGCCCACGTCGGCGATGAGGCGGTAGTAGAGGATGAAGGCGACCGTGGTCGAGACGATCGCGAGCCCCGCCGCGGCGATCCACGCGCCCGCGGGGATGGCGGCGAAGTCGCGCGTGACGGGAGTGAAGGGCAGCATCGCGGCCGCGGCCATGAGGAGCGTGCCCGCGGAGATGCCGAGCGGATTCGCCCCCTTCAGGTGCACCTTCGTGAAGACGATGGTGTAGCCGTAGAGCGCGGTCGCCGCCACCGAGAGCGCGGCGGCGAAGAGATGGCGCGAATCGAGCGGCGAGGGCGTCCAGCCCACGAGCACCGCGGTCCCCGCGAGGCACAGCGCGATGCCCCCGAGCTTCGCGGGCGTGAGCGGATCGCGGATCCACGCCGCGGCGACCAGCGCCGCGAAGAGCGGCGAGAGCGCGTTGAGGATCGCCGCGGTCGAGGCGTCGATCACGGTCACCGCCTGGGCGATGAGCGTGAAGGGGGCGGCGAGGCCCAGGGCGCCCACGAAGAGGTAGGCGCGCCAGTGGCGCTTCCAGCCCACGTGCCCCCCGGTCGCGAGCACCCAGCCGAGGAGGGCCGCGCCCGCGACGAGCACGCGCACCTCGATGAGCAGCGTCGCGCCCATGGACGGCACGGCGTAGCGCAGGAAGAGGAACGACGCGCCCCACATGGCCGCGAGCGCCACGAGGCGCGCGAGGTCGGCGGGCCTCAAGCGGCGGCTTCCTCGAGCGCGCCCTCGAGCGAGAGGAGCCGCGCCTTGCGCTCCACGCCGCCCGCGTAGCCCGTGAGGTCGCCGTGCGCGCCCACGACGCGATGGCAGGGCACCACGATGGCGAGGGGATTGCGGCCGGTGGCCGCGCCCGCGGCGCGCGCCGCACCGGGCGCGCCCGCGCGCTCGGCGAGCTGCGAATACGTGAGCGTCGTTCCGTAGGGGACGCGAGCGATCTCGTCCCACACGCGGCGTTGGAACGGGGTGCCCTGCGGGGCGAGCGGGAGGTCGAAGCGCCGCCGCCGGCGCGCGAAGTACTCGGCGAGCTGCCGTGCGCAATCGCACAGCAGCGGCGAGGCGGGGTCCTCGCGCCAGTCCGCGGCGACGGGCCGCGCGTAGCGCGCGTCGGTGAAATCGAGGGCGCCGAGCGCGCCGTGATCTTCGACGGCGATCATGGGGCCGAGCGGGGTGTCGATGCGAAGGTATGAGGTCATGGGCTCTTCTCCAGGGATTTCCACAGGTGCATCACGGCGTAGGCGCGCCACGGCCGCCAGGCTTCCGCGAGCGCCACGGCGCGCCGCGCATCGCGCTCCCCCATCGCCTTCAGCACCGCGACATCGGGAAGCGGGAAGGCATCCGGCCAGGCGAGCGCGCGCATCGCGACGTATTGGGCGGTCCACGGGCCCACGCCCGGGATGCGCTCGAGCGCGGCGAGCGTGGCGTCGACGTCGGCGCCGGGATCGAGGGCGACGCGCCCCGCGGCCGCTTCGCGCGCGAGGGCCGCGATGGCGCGGGCGCGCGCGGCGACGATGCCCTGCGCCGCGATGTCGGGCGGGTCGAGCGCGGCGATCGCCTGCGCCGTCGGAAAGAGGTGCGTGAGCGCACCGTGGGGTGTCGCGACCGGCTCGCCGAAGGCGCGCGCGAAGCGGCCCGCGATCGTCGAGGCCGCCTTCACGGTCACCTGCTGGCCCAGGATCGCGCGCACGGCGATCTCGAAGCCGTCGAAGGCGCCCGGCAGGCGCAACCCGGGATGCGCGGCGCCGAGCGCGCCGAGCGCCGAGGCGATCTCGTCGGGATGGCACGCGAGGTCGAAGAGATGCTTCACGCGGGAGAGCACGGCGGGCAGCGCCCCGGCGAGCGAGGCGCTGGCGGTCACCGAAAGCGCGCGGGGCTTGCGCGAAGGGGCGACCGAGATCCAGCCCGTCGCGACCTTGCCGCCGCGCTCGACGCGCACCGTGCGCAGGTACCGGCGGCCCTCCACCGATTCGACGCCCGAGATCGCGCGCCGCGCGAGGAAATCGAGCATCGCCTCCCAGTCGTACGGCGGGCGAAAGGCGAGGTCGAAGGCGAGCGCCTCGCGGGCGAGGGCGGGCGCCGCGCGCCGGAGGTCCCCCGGCGCCATGCGGTAGCGCGTGCGGAAGAGGTGGTTGAAGCGGCGCAAGCTCGCGAAGCCGCTCGCGAGCGCCACGTCGATCACGGGCATCGCGGTGTCGGTGAGCAGCCGCTTGGCGAGCAGGAGGCGCTGCGTCTGCGCGTACTCGACGGGCGAGACGCCGAACTCCTGACCGAACACGCGGCGCAGGTGCCGGTCGGTGACGCCGAGCGCCCCGGCGAGGTCGGGCAGGCGCGAGTCCGCGCCGAGGCGCCCGTCCTCGATGAGGCCCGCGGCCGCCTGCGCGAGGCGGCGGTTCGCGTCCACGGCCGCGAGCCCCGGCGCGAGCTCCGGCCGGCAGCGCAGGCACGGCCGGAAGCCCTGCGCCTCGGCGGCCGCCGCGCTCGGGAAGAAGCGGCAGTTGCGCTTGCGCGGCGTGCGCACCGTGCACACCGGGCGGCAGTAGATCCGGGTCGTCGCCACTCCCACGAAGAAGCGCCCGTCGAAGCGGGAATCGTGGGCGGCGAGCGCCCGCCAGCACTGGTCGGCGTCGAGCATCGTGGGGCCCATTATCCGCGCCTCAGCGCGCGCGGCTCGCCGTTTTCGGACGTCGAATTCCCGCCGCGAGCCACAGGACCGCGAGCCCCGCGGCCGTCGCGAGGGGCAGCGCCACGAGGTTGAGCACGCGCCAGCCCTCGGTGTTCACGAGCACGCCCGAGGAGAAGGCCGAGACCGTCTGCACCGCGAAGACCGTCGTCTCGTTGACACCCTGGGCCTTCGCCTTCTCCGAGGGCCGGTACGCCTCGGTGAGCAGCGTCGCGCCGCCGATGTACATGAAGTTCCAGCCCACGCCGAGCAGCACGAGCGCGCTCCAGAAGTGGACGAAGAGCTGGCCCGAGAGCGCGATCCCGATGCACGCGAGCATCGCGGCCACGCCCGCGAGCATCACGTTGAGCACCCCGAAGCGGCGGATGAGGGAGCCGGTGAAGAAGGAGGGGGCGAACATCGCGATCACGTGGGAGGAGATGACGGTGGCCGCCGCGTCGTAGGGATGGCCGCAGAAGCCCATGGCGAGCGGGGTGGCGGTCATGAGCAGGTTCATCGTCCCGTAGCCCAGCGCCGCGACCGAGGCGGCCACGAGGAAGACGGGCTGCGCCACGATCTCCCGCAGCGGCCGCGCGCCGCCCTGGGCGAGGCTGTCCTGCGCGGCGGGGATGCGCAGCCGCGAGACGATCGCCATCGCCGCGAGGATGAAGAGCGCGAGCGAGGCGTACGAGGCGGTGTAGGTGGGGGCGACGAGGCCGCGCGTGAACTTGCTCACCTCGGGCCCCACGATGCCGCCCACGAGGCCCCCGGCGAGCACGAGCGAGATCGCGCGCGACTTGAACTCGGGCGCGGCGGAATCGGCGGCGGCGAAACGGTAGTACTGGCCGAAGGCGTTGTAGATGCCGAAGAGGAAGGTCCCCGCGCACAGCATCGCGAGGCTCGAGGCGAGCATGGCGGAGGCGGCGAAGATCGAGCCTGCGAGGCCGAAGGTCCCGCCCGTGAGGAAGCCGTTGCGCCGTCCCACGCGCCGCATCCACATCGACGCGGGCAGCGTCCCGAGGAACCCGCCGATCACGTAGGCCGCGGCGGGCAGCGTCGCGAGCCGCTTGTCCGGAGCGAGGGCGTAGCCCGCGAGCGCCCCGATCGAGACGAGCGTGACGGCGTTGGTGAGCAGCAGCGCCTGGCAGGAGGCGAGCAGCAGGACGTTGGTCTTCTGTCGTTCCATGCCGCTAGTATGATGGACGCCGCGATTCCACTCTTTCGACCCCCCCGATGAACTATCGACGACTCGGCCGCTCCGGCCTCAAGGTGAGCGAGTTTTCCTTCGGCTCGTGGGTGACGTACGGCAACCAGCTCGACGGCGCGGCGGCGCGCGAATGCATGGCCGCGGCGTGGGACGCGGGCGTGAACTTCTTCGACAACGCCGAGGTGTACGCCTCGGGCCGCAGCGAGGAGATCATGGGCGAGGCGCTGAGGAAGCTCGGCTGGCCGCGCCTCAAGTACGTCGTCTCCACCAAGTTCTACTGGGGCATCGGCGACGGCCCCAACGAGAAGAACACGCTCAACCGCAAGTACCTGCTGCACGGGATCGACGGGTCGTTGAAACGCCTGAAGCTCGACTACGTGGACCTCGTCTTCTGCCACCGGCCGGACCCGAACACGCCGGTCGAGGAGACGGTGTGGGCGATGCACGACATGGTCGAGCGCGGCAAGGCGCTCTACTGGGGCACTTCCGAATGGCCCGCCGCTTCGATCCGCGAGGCGTGGGAGATCGCGGAGCGCCACCATCTCAGGAAGCCGGTGATGGAGCAGCCCGAGTACAACCTCTTCCACCGCGAGCGGGTCGAGAAGGAGTACGCGCCGCTCTACGCCGACTTCGGCCTCGGGCTCACCACGTGGAGCCCGCTCGCCTCGGGGCTGCTCACCGGCAAGTACCGCTCGGGCGTTCCCGAGGGAAGCCGCGCCGCGATCCCGCGCCTGAGCTTCCTCGTCGCGGCGGTCACCGACAAGGCGAAGAACGCCGCGGTGGCGAAGCTCGAGGGCATCGCGAAGGAGCTGGGCTGCACGACGGCGCAGCTCGCGATCGCGTGGTGCGCCTCGAACCCGAACGTCTCGACGGTGATCACCGGCGCCTCGCGCGTCGCGCAGGTGAAGGAGAACATGGGCGCGGCGGACGTGATCCCGAAGATCACGCCCGAGGTGAAGGCGCGCATCGAGACAATCGCCGGGGCGGCGGGGCCGGCGTAGCGGCCGGCGCACCGCGGCGCGTCAGTCGGTGACCGCGCCCTCGGACGCGCTGCCCACGAGCCGCGCGTACTTCCCGAGCACGCCGGTCGTGTAGCGCGGCGCGGGCTGCTTCCACGCGGCCTTGCGCTTCGCGATCTCCGCCTCGGGGACGTTCAGCCGGATGAGGAGCTTCTTCGCGTCGATGGTGATGGAGTCGCCCTCCTTCACGAGGGCGAGCGGCCCGCCCACGAAGGCCTCGGGCGCGACGTGCCCGACCACCATGCCCCAGGTGCCGCCGGAGAAGCGCCCGTCGGTGACGAGCCCCACGGATTCGCCCAGGCCCTTGCCGATGAGGGCGGAGGTGGGCGAGAGCATCTCGCGCATGCCCGGTCCCCCCTTCGGCCCCTCGTAGCGGATCACGAGCACGTCGCCGGGCTTGATGCGGTCGGCGAGGATCGCGTCCATGCAGTCGGGCTCGCTGTCGAACACGCGCGCCGGCCCCGTGATCGCCGGGTTCTTGAGCCCCGTGATCTTCGCCACGCACCCGTCGGGGGCGAGGTTGCCGCGCAGGATCGCGAGGTGGCCCTGCGGGTACATCGGGTTCTCCCACGGGCGGATCACGTCCTGGTCCTTCCGCGGCGCATCGGGCACGTCCTTCAGGTTCTCGGCGACGGTCTTCCCGGTGATCGTCATGCAATCGCCGTTGAGCAGCCCGTGGGCGAGCAGCATCTTCATCACCTGCGGGACGCCGCCCGCGCGATGCAGGTCCACGGCGACGTAGCGCCCCGAGGGCTTCATGTCGCACAGCACGGGCACGCGGCGGCGGATGCGCTCGAAGTCGTCGAGCGTCCACTTGACGTCCGCGGCGTGCGCGATCGCCATCCAGTGCAGGATCGCGTTGGTCGACCCGCCCGTGGCCATCACGACGGAGATCGCGTTCTCGAGGGAGGGGCGCGTCACGATGTCGCGGGGCCGGAGGTTGCGGGCGATCGCCGCCACGAGCGCCTCCATGCTCTTCGCGGCGCTCTCGCGCTTCTCCGCGTCCTCGGCGGCCATCGTCGAGGAGTACGGCAGCGACATCCCGACCGCCTCGATCGAGGTGGACATGGTGTTCGCGGTGTACATGCCGCCGCACGCGCCCACGCCGGGGAGCGCGCAGCGCTCGATGCAGTCGAAGTCCTCCTTCGACATCTTCCCGGCGGTGTAGGACCCGACCGCCTCGAAGACCGACACGATCTGCAGGTCCTGGCCCTTGTAATGTCCGGGCTTGATGGTGCCGCCGTAGACGAAGATCGCGGGCACGTTCATGCGCATCATCGCGATGAGCGCGCCGGGCATGTTCTTGTCGCACCCGCCGATCGCGAGCACGCCGTCCATGAACTGGCTCTGCGCCGCGGTCTCGATGGAGTCGGCGATCACCTCGCGCGAGGCGAGCGAGTACTTCATGCCCTCGGTGCCCATGGCGATGCCGTCGGTGACGGTGATCGTCCCGAACATCTGCGGCATCGCCCCGGAGGCGCGCGCGGCGGCATCCGCCGCGTCGGCGAGGGGCTGGATGCCCGCGTTGCAGGGGTTCATCGTCGAGTGGGCGTTGGCGATGCCCACCATGGGCTTGTCGAAGTCGGCGTCCTTGTAGCCGATGGCGCGCAGCATCGAGCGGTTCGGGGACCGGGGCACGCCGTGGGTGATGGTGAACGAGCGCAGTTTTTCGGTCATGGCGGCGGGTGCGGCGCCTGGCGGGGGAGGGACCGTCCATTGTAGCCGAGCCGCGCGGCGGGCTCGTCCTCTGGGATAATGCGATGCGTCCCCGCCGTTTCGCCTTCCAGAGACCCCGTGCTCGTCCATCCCCGGATCGACCCCGTCGCCGTGCACCTCGGACCCGTCTCGATCCGCTGGTACGGGATCATGTACGTGCTGGGGTTCATCGCCTTCATCGTGCTCGGCAAGTGGCGCATCCGCCGCGGGCTCGGCAACGGGCTCGAGGAGCGCGACGTCGACGACCTGCTCACCTACGGGGTGCTCGGCGTGATCCTCGGAGGGCGCCTGGGCTACGTCCTCTTCTACAAGCCCGAGTTTTACTTCGCCCACCCGGCGGAGATCGTGAAGATCTGGACCGGCGGCATGAGCTTCCACGGGGGGCTCCTCGGGGTACTCATCGGGGTGGCGGTCTTCTGCGCGGTGCGCCACCGGCGCTGGATCACGACCATGGACTTCATCGCGCCGCTGGCTCCCCTGGGGCTCGCGGCGGGCCGCCTCGGCAACTTCATCAACGGCGAGCTGCCGGGCCGGCCGACGACGCTGCCCTGGGGCATGTGGTTCCCCGAGGTCGATCCGCAGCCGCTCGCGCGCCACCCTTCCGAGCTCTACGAGCTGGGGCTCGAGGGGATCGCGCTCTTCGCGATCCTGTGGTGGTTCTCGCGCAAGCCCCGGCCGCCGGGCGCGGTCTCGGGCCTGTTCCTCGTGGGCTACGGGACGTTCCGGTTCCTGGTGGAGTTCACGCGGCAGCCCGACGACTTCCTCGGGCTCCTCGCGCTGGGCCTCTCGATGGGGCAGTGGCTGTCGTTGCCCATGATCGTCGCGGGGCTCGCGATGATGGGCTGGGCCTACCGGAAACGGGCGCCCTAGAGCCTACGCGGATTGCGAAGGCCGGCTTCGCGAGCGCGCAGCGGTTGACACCCCGCGGGGGCGCCACCACGATTACCCTTCGCACGAGGGGAAGACCGCACACATGAGATTCTGCATCATCGGGGCCGGCGCGATCGGCGGGTTCGTGGGGGCGAAGCTCGCGCTCGCGGGCGAGGACGTGACGTTCATCGCCCGGGGCCGCAACCTCGAGGCCATCAACGCCCACGGCATGCGCGTGTACCACCGCGACGGGAGCGAGGAGATCGCCTCGACGGTGGAGGCGACCGACAACTACCAGTCCGCCGGCCAGTTCGACGCGATCATCCTCGCGTTGAAGGCGCACCAGCTGCGCGACGTCGTGGGGCGCCTGGGCTCCCTCTACCACGACGACACCGTGGTCGTGCCGATGCAGAACGGCATCCCCTTCTGGTACTTCGAGCGCCACGGCGGCGAGCTCGAGGGGCGCACGGTCGAGTCCGTGGACCCGGGCGGCCTCATCAAGGCGGCGATCCCCGCCGAGCGCATCGTCGGCTGCGTGGTCTACCCCGCCGCCGAGCTCACCTCGCCGGGGCAGGTCGTGCACATCGAGGGCGAGCGCTTCCCCGTGGGCGAGCTCGACGGCTCGAAGTCGGAGCGGGCGCAAAGCCTGTCGGACGCGTTCGTGCGCGCGGGCCTCAAGTCCCCGGTGCTCGACAACGTCCGCGCCGAGATCTGGCTCAAGCTCTGGGGCAACCTCACCTTCAACCCGATCTCGGCGCTTACCCATTCGACGCTCGCCGACATCTGCGCCGACCCCTACGGCCGCACCCTCGCCACCGAGATGATGCGGGAGGCGCAGACGGTGGCCGAGAAGCTCGGCATCACCTTCCGCGTGCCGCTCGAGAAGCGCATCGAGGGCGCCGCGAAGGTCGGCCACCACAAGACCTCGATGCTCCAGGACGTCGAGGCCGGCCGCTCGATCGAGATCGACGCGCTGGTGGGCTCGGTGGTGGAGATGGGCGAGATCGCGGGGATCCCCACGCCCACCATCCGCGCGGTCTACCAGGCGGCCAAGCTCCTCGAGCGCACGATGCGCGACGCGATGGTCGCGGTGCGCGCCGTTCCGCTGCCCTCCAGCTAGCGTTCGGGGGGGCGGCGGGGCCGCACCCTGGGTTATAATTGCGCTCTTCGCGTGGGGTGGTAGCTCAGCTGGGAGAGCGTCGCGTTCGCAATGCGAAGGTCGAGGGTTCGATCCCCTTCCACTCCACCAAATCTCCCCGTGCGCGGTTCGTTCAAGGTCCGGCTCCTCGCCCCGGCGCTGGCCGCGTGCACGCTCGCCGCGGCCGGCGGCGCCTTCGCCCAGAGCATCGAGCCGCGCGCCTACTCGAACGCGCCCGTGGGCGTGAACTTCCTCGTCGCCGGATACGCGTACACGAGCGGGGGCCTGTCCTTCGATCCCGCGCTCCCGATCACCGACGACCAACTGCGCACGTCGAGCGAGGTGCTCGCCTACGCGCGCACGCTCGACCTGTGGGGAAGCTCGGGCAAATTCGACGTGATCGTCCCGTACACGGAGCTCGACGGGTCGGCCGAATATGCGGGCCAGCCGGTCACGCGCACGATCCACGGGCTCGGCGACCCGGCGTTCAGGCTCTCGATGAACTTCTACGGCGCGCCCGCGATGAGCCTGCGCGAGTTCGCGGGCTGGCGCCAGGACCTCATCGTGGGGGCGAGCGTGCAAGTCTCCCCGCCCCTCGGGCAATACGATCCGAGCCGCATCGTGAACCTGGGCATGAACCGCTGGGCCGTGAAGCCCGAGCTGGGCGCCTCGAAGACCGAGGGGCCCTGGACGCTCGAGGCGAAGCTCGCGGCCACCTTCTTCACCGACAACAGCGACTTCTACGGCGGGCAGCGACGCTCGCAGGACCCCATCTACTCGGCGTCGGCTCATGCGATCTACAACTTCGCCTCGGGCATCTGGGCCTCGTGCGACGCGACCTACTTCGCCGGCGGGCGCACGACGATCGACGGCGCGAAGGCGAACGACCTCCAGCAGAACTGGCGCGCGGGCGCCACGCTCGCGATCCCGATCGACCGGACGAATTCCATCAAGCTCTACGCGAGCCGGGGGCTCTCGGCGCGCACGGGCAACAGCTTCGACCTGCTCGGCATCGCATGGCAGCTGCGCTGGGGCGGCGGGCTCTAGCGTAACAAACGGCAAGGTTCGGGAAGGAAGCGTCACGTCCGCCGCGCTCGGGCGAGGAGTATGCTTCCCGGCATGCACGCCGCCGAATCCGCCTCCTCGCGACCGAGGCCGGCCGCCGCCGCGGTCCCCGGGCGATCGCGCCTGCTCCTCGTCGAGGACAACGCGCGGCTCGCCGCCTCGATCCGGGAGTACCTCGAGGGCCACGGCTTCGAGGTGTTCGTCGAGGGCGACGGGCTGCGGGTGGCGGAGCGCTTCGAGCGGCTGCGGCCCGAGCTCGTGATCCTGGATCTCATGCTCCCCGGCAAGGACGGGCTCACGGTCTGCCGCGAGCTGCGCGCCGGCGCGCGCACGCCGATCCTCGTGCTCACCGCGAAAGGCGACAGCATCGACCAGGTGCTGGGCCTGGAGATGGGCGCGGACGACTACGTGGTGAAGCCCGTCGAGCCTCGCGTGCTGCTCGCGCGCGTGGAGGCGCTGCTGCGCCGGGCGCGCAGCACCCCGCCCGAGCCGAGGGAAGCGAAGCTCGTGGCCGGGCGGCTCGCCATCGACGGGGCGCGGCGCAACGCCTCCATCGGCGGGCGGGCGGTCGAGCTCACCACGGGCGACTTCGACATCCTGTGGCTGCTCGCCTCGCGAGCCGGGAGCGTCGTCACCCGCGACGAGATCCTGCGCGTCGTGCGCGGCATCGACTACGACGGGCTCGACCGCTCGATCGACGCGCGCATCTGCCGCCTGCGCCGCAAGCTCCAGGACGCGGGCGGGGCGGAGTCGATGATCAAGACCGTGCGCCTGCGCGGCTACCTCTTCGCCGGGGACGCGTAGCCCGGGGCGATGCTCCGCCTCTTCCTCAGGCTGTACGTCTTCCTGATGCTGCCGGCCACGGCGGCGTTCGTGCTGTTCATGTACGTGACCGACCAGGTCATGGCGCAGATGCACGCCGAGGAGCAGCGCGCGCGCGCCGGGGTCGCGTTCGACCGCGCCGAGCGCATCATCACCGACACGCGCGTGCCCGACTGGCAGGGGCGGCTCAAGGAGATCGAGAAGACCTTCGGCGTCGAGCACGAGATCATCCCGCTCGACAAGGCGCTCGACGACTTCTTCATGTCGCCGGCGGAGCGCGAGCGCCTGCGCAACGGCGACATCGCGTGGCGCGACCGGCCCGGCGGCGGCAACGTGTACGAGCGGCGCATCGGCAACACCGACCGGGCGCTGCGCATCGAGTGGGTCGGCACCTACCGGTACATGATGGTCTACTACACGATCATCGTGGCCCTGGTGACGCTCGGCCTCGCCGTGATCCTGCTGTGGTGGACGCGACCGCTGTGGCGCGACTTCAACCGGCTGATCCACGCCACCGCGCGGGTGGGCGAGGGCGACTTCGCGGTGCGCGCCGAGGTGGGGCGACGCTCGCTGCTCGAGCCCGTGGCGGCGGCCTTCAACGCGATGTCGGCGCGCGTGCAGGCGCTGCTGCGCTCGCACCGGGAGCTCGCCCACGGCGTGGCGCACGAGCTGCGCACGCCGCTCGCGCAGCTGCGCTTCGACCTCGAGCTCGCGCGCACGAGCGTGACCCCCGAGGACCGCGCCGCGCGGCTCGCGGCGATGGAGCGCGACGTGACCGAGCTCGACGACCTGGTGAGCGAGCTGCTGCTCCTCGCGCGGCTGCGCGAGGCGCCGCCCTACACGCCGCGCGAGGTGCCCGCCGCGCCCCTCATCGACGACGTGCTGAAGCGCGCGAACGAGGAGATGCGCGCCGCGGGCCGCGCCGTGGCGATCGAGGCCCCGCGCAACCTCCCCGAGAGCCTGTCGTGCGACGCGCGCGCGCTCGCCCGCGCGCTCGCGAACGTCCTGCGCAACGCCGTGCGCTACGCCCACTCGAAGGTGGCGCTCACCGTCGAGCGGGGCGCGGCGGGCACCACGATCAGCGTGGACGACGACGGGCCGGGCGTGCCGCCGGGCGAGCGCGACCGGCTCTTCGAGCCCTTCACGCGCCTCGAGGGCAGCCGCGGCCGCGACAGCGGCGGCGTGGGCCTGGGGCTCGCCATCGTGAAGAGCGTCGCGGAATGGCACGGGGGCGAAGCGCACATCTCGGATTCGCCCCTCGGGGGCGCGCGCGTCTCGCTTCGCTGGTGAGCGGGGGCTACTTGCGGCGGCGCGCCTCGCGGACGTAGATCGCGCGCGCGCCGGGCTTGCGCTTCGCGGGGGGCTTCGCGCGGGCGCGGATCCATTGCTCGAAGTCGGGGGCGGCGAGCGGCGGGCAGAGGAGGTAGCCCTGGCACGCGTCGCAGCCGGCGCGCGCGAGGAAGTCGAGCTGCGGGCGCTTCTCGACGCCTTCGGCGATCACGCCGAGGCCGAGGCCGCGCGCGAGGCCGATCACGGCCGAGACGATGGCCGCGCCCCCGGCGTTGTCGCCGCGGCGCGAGCGCCCGCGCGCGGGAGCCGCGCCGATGTCGGCCACGAACGCCTTGTCGATCTTGAGCGTGTCCACGGGCAGGTGGCGCAGGTGCGACAGGCTCGAGAAGCCCGTGCCGAAGTCGTCGATCGCGACGCGCACGCCGAGCGCCCGCAGCTTGCCGAGCACGACGCTCACGCCCTCCACGTCGCGCACCATGCTGGTTTCGGTGATCTCGAGCTGAATCCAGCCGGGCTCGCAGCCGGTCTCGCGCAGCACGTTCTTGAGGTCGGCGATCATCGCCGTGTCGCGCAGCTGCCCGGCCGAGAGGTTCACGGAGACGTTGATCGCGCCGAGCCCGCCTTCGCGCCAGGCGCGCGCCTGCCGGCAGGCGGCCTCGAGCACCCAGTGGCCGACGGCGTGCCCGAGCCCCGACTCCTCCGCGAGCGGCACGAAGCCGTGGGGCAGCACGAGCCCCCGCTCGGGATCCTGCCAGCGCAGCAGGGCCTCGGCGCCGTGCACGATGCCCGTGCCCAGGTCCACGATGGGCTGGTAGTGCAGCGCGAGCTCGTCGCTGCGCAGCGCCCGGCGCAGCGCCGTCTCCACCTGCAGGCGTTGCGAGCGCCGCTCGGCGAGCTCGGCGGAGAAGAGCCGGAAGCCGTTGCGGCCCAGCTCCTTCGCGTGGTACATCGCCGCGTCGGCGTTCTTGAGCAATGTCTCGGCGTCGGCCCCGTCCTCGGGGTGCAGCGCGAGGCCGAGGCTGCCGCTCACCTGGATCTCGTGGCCCTCGACGTGGAACGGGCGGCACACCTCGTCGAGGACCTTGCGCGCGACGAGCTCCGGGGCGGTCTCGTCGGGGAAGTCCTCCATCACGACCACGAACTCGTCGCCCGAGACGCGCGCGAGCACGTCGCTCTGGCGCAGCGCCCCGCGGATGCGGCGGGCGAGCTCCTTGAGCAGCAGGTCGCCCACGCGGTGGCCGAGCGTGTCGTTCACGTCCTTGAAGTGGTCGAGGTCGAGGAACATGACGCCGACGCGGCCCTGGGAGCGGCGCGCGCGCGCGAGCGCCGCGTCGAGCCGGTCGTTGAGGAGCACGCTGTTCGGCAGCCCCGTGAGGCCGTCGTGGGTCGCCATGTACTGGAGCCGCTCCTCGGCCTGGATGCGCGAGGAGACGTCCTGGGCGAGCGAGAGGATGGACACCAGGTGCCCCGCCTCGTCGCGCAGGGCCGAGTAGTGCCACTCGACCCAGATCACCGAGCCGTCCTTGCGGTAGTTGCGGTTGAGGAGCGTGGCGTGGCGCCCCGCGCCGTCGACGAGGTCGCCGATGAGCTTCGCGACCGCGTCGCGGTCGTCCTCGTAGACGAGCCGCCAGCCCTCGAGCGGCCGCCCGAGCGCCTCGACCGCATCCCAGCCGAAGATCGACTCGGCCTGGCCCGACCAGCGCACGATCCGCAGCTCCGTGTCCCACTCGATCACCGCGAGCGGCGTGTTGTCGAAGTGCGCCGAGAGGATGGAGTTCGCGCGGCGCAGCTCCTCCTCGATGAGCTTCTGCTCGTGGATGTCGCTCGTGGTCGCGTAGTAGCCGAGGTAGCGGCCCTCCGAGATGCGCGGGGTGAGCCGCACGATCATCCAGCGCGCGCTCCCGTCGGCGAAGCGCACCAGCCGCTCGACCGCGAGCACGTCGCCCTTCTTCAGCCGCTGCAAGTGCGGGTGGAGCTGGCGGAAGCGCTCCGCGCCCAGCACGTCGACCACGGGCCGGCCCACGATCTGGGCCGCCTCGAGCCCGATGTAGTCGAGGAAGGCGTTGTTCACGTAGCGGTAGCGCTCTTCGGCGTCCACGTAGCACATGGGCGTGGGCACCGAGTCGATCACCTGGCGCAGCTGCCGCTCCTTGTCCTCGAGCTCGGCCTGGGCCTCCTTCACGTCGTGGATGTCGTGGGCGACCACGTACATGCCGAGGACGCGGCCCGCCTCGCCGAAGTGCGGCACCACCTTCACGTGCATCCAGCGCTGGCCGTCGTCCGGCAGGTCGGTGAGCCGCTCGTAGGTCACCACCTCGCCGCGGTCGAGCACCTTCTGCGTGCGCTGGGCGATCCACTCGGCGACCTCGGGGCCGAGGGCCTGCGCGGTGGTCTTGCCGACGACTTCCTCGGTCGTGAGGCCGCGCAGCAGGGCGAACTGGCGGTTGGCGAAGAGGATGCGCCGGTCGCGGTCGAGGTAGGCGACCGCGTCGGGGATGTTGTCCGCGAAGAGCCGCAGCTGCGCCTGCTGCATGCGCAGGCGCTCCTCGCCGAGCTTGATGTCGTGGATGTCGCTGCCGACGATGTAGTAGCCGTTGAAGCCGTCCCCGGCGTCGAGGATCGGGACGAGCCGCACGAGGTGCCAGCGCTGCTCGCCGCCGGGCGGCCCCACGAGGCGTTCGTAGGTGCACGTTTCGCCGCGCATCAGGCGCTCGACGAACGGGTCGAAGTAGTCGCGCGAAATCTCCGGCCCCAGCACCTCCCGGACGCTGCGGCCGACGATCTCGTCGAGCCCGACGCCCCGGATGCGCTGGAAGACCTTGTTCGCGAAGACGTAGCGGAACTGCGCGTCGACCACGGCGATCGGGCCGGGGATGTTCTCCGCGAAGTAGCGCAGGCGCGCCTCCTGGCGCTCGAGCGCCTCGCGCATGCGGTGGTCCTCGTCCACGTCGAGGAGCATCGAGTAGACGCCGCGCACCTCGCCCTCGGGCCCGCGGTCGGGGACGATGACGACGCGCACCCAGCGGCGCTCGCCCCCGGGCCGCTCGGCGAGCCGCTCGTAGACGCGCCGCTCGCCGCGCAGCGCCGCCTCGATCTCGGGGGCGACCACGGCGTACACCTCCGGCTGGAGCAGCTCGGCCAGCGTCCGGCCGATGGCCTCCTCGAGCGTGGCGGCGCGCCAATCGGGGGCGAGCTGGTTGGCGAAGCGCAGGCGCTGGTCGCGGTCGACGTAGCTCATCGGGACGCCCACGTTGTCGAGCACGAGCTGCAGGCGCTTCCTCTGGTCCTCGAGGGCCGTGCGCAGCCGCCAGTCCTCCTCGATGTCGATCAGCACGATGAGGATGCCGCGCGCCGCGCCCGCCTCGTCGCGGTCGGGGACCATGTGGCCGCGGATGTGCCGCGACTCGCGGCCCGGCCACAGCGCCTCGCGCTCGAAGGCGACCTCCTCGCCCGCGAGCGCGCGCGCCATGAGGGGCGTCGCGGCCGCGGCGACGTCGGCGGGCATGAGATCGTCCACGTGCCGCCCCACCATCGCGGCGGGCGCGAGGCTCGACCATTGGGCTGCGGAGCGGTTCACGAAGCGCACGACGCGGTCGCGGTCCACGTAGGTGACCGGGAAGCCGACCGAGTCGGTGATGAGGGAAAGCTGCTGCTCGCGCTCCTCGAGGACGGCCTCGGCGTCCTTGAGGGGCTGGATGTCCACCAGCACGACGAGCACGCCCCACACCTCGGACCCGTCGCGCAGCGGCACGTAGTGGGCGCGCACCCACCGGCCGCGATTCGGGCCCTCGATCGTCCGGCGGTTGTAGGCGAGGGTCTCCCCGGCGAGCGCGCGCACGAGC